>Ga0164241_10000481_pt1 | contig 72814 bp, 63 predicted proteins | sample OricomyardsoilBY_FD_108780 | JGI IMG/M metagenome (GOLD analysis project Ga0164241, IMG submission 108780) | Backyard soil microbial communities from Emeryville, California, USA - Original compost - Back yard soil (BY) | ecosystem: Environmental > Terrestrial > Soil > Unclassified | place: USA...
AGCCACCATTCACGCGTCGTCGAGTATCAGGTCAATCAAACCACGAAAGAAGCCACGCTAACCTGGGAATTCCCTGGAGATTTCGAGGTCGACGCCTACTTCTCGGAAACTTGGTATTCGCCTTTTTGGGGCGATGCAGACCGACTCGAAAACGGCAACGTCCTCGTGACCGCTGGCGTTCGCGGTACGGGAACCCAATCCCATTTGTTCGAGGTCACCCGCGAAGGAGAAGTGGTTTGGGATATCGCTTTCCCCGAAGACCACGGCCTGTATCGCGGCAATCGAATTTCGCCCCCGCCCGCTTCTCCTTTGCCGTAAAGGTGAGCTGCTGTTTTTCACCGAGGATCTGACCATGAATTGCCGAGTTTCTAGACTTCACATGGGGCTAACAAGTGCTGGAGTCTTGTTCGTTCTCGCTTGCGGGAGCGAAGCGCCCGGGAATGGAGCGAACTCGGGCGGTGGCCCTGCGATGGGCGGCGCGCCCTTGGGCGCAGGAGGGCAGAGCCTTGCTGGTGGCGGGGGACCGGGGCAGCCCAGTGGCGGCCAAAGTGCGAGTACCGGCGGAGCTCCGAATGACTCGGGCGGAAGCCGGAGTGGCGGAGCGGGTCCCGCCGGTGGGGGCGCGAGCGGAGGAGGAGCCGGAGTGGGAGGCCAAAGCTCCGGAGGCACGGTCGTACTAGGGGCGACGATGGAAGAAGAGCTCGCTCCGTTGCCCGTCGATCGACAAGAACATGCCGTCGTGGCCTTGCAAGGCGAGGTCTACGTACTCGGAGGTTACGTCCCCGGGGTGACGCCGAGCATGATCGCCTATGATCCCGAACAAGATAGCTGGCGAGAAGTCGCAGACTTCCCGAGTCCGCTCAATCATCCCAACGCGGTCGTCATCGACGACAGGCTCTATGTGGGCGGTTTCTATGCGGGCACAAGCCTGACCGGTCCAGCAACAGGTGAGACCTATGTTTACGATCCCGACCAAGACGCCTGGGAGCAAAAGCAGGACTTACCCGAGGGCACGGCGCGCGCAGGTAGCTGCGTGGCGGCGCTCGGTACAGACCTCTACGTGTTTGGCGGTGGCACCGATGGTGAGCCTTCGGCTCTCGTTTCGGTCTACGATACACTCGGCGACAGTTGGGAGGAATTGCCGCCGCTCCCGGAATCTCGAGAGCATTGCTCCGCCTTCTCCTCGGGTGGCAAGCTCTACATCGCAGGCGGGCGCACCCATACCATTCCCGAGTTTCGATTCTCGACGCTTGAGTTTGATCCGGAAACGCAAGCCTACACCGAAAAAGCTCCCATCCCGACGCCGCGGGGTGGTCCGGCGGGGGCCGTCCTTTATGGCCGACTCTTTCTGATGGGCGGCGAAGGGGGCGACAACGAAGATGGCGTTTTTCCCGAGGTCGAAGCTTACGATCCGGAAACAGATAGCTGGCAACAGTTCCCTTCGCTCAAGTATCCACGGCACGGCTACGGTGCTGCCGTTATCGACGAGCGCATCTATCTCGCTGGAGGCGCCACGCGAGAAGGGGGCGGGGCGAGCGATATCGTTACGGTGCTTTATTTCCCGGAGTGAGGCTTCTGCTGCTTCAAGAAACGCAGGTAGAGGGCCTCGACCTCGGCGCGTGCCCAAGGCGTGCGCCTCAGAAAATTGAGCGCCGACTTGACGCTGGGCTCGTGGGTGAAAGCACGGATCTTGACGAGTTTCCCCAATTCCTCGAAGCCGTAATGACGGACGAGCTCTTCGACTAAGTTTTGCAAGGTCACGCCATGCAAGGGGTTATTGGGTTGGTCGGTTGGCATGAAACCCTAGTGATAGGAGTAGGGGCAAGGAGCTGAAACGCGTTACGGCGGAGGAGGCTCGGCTGACAGCGTACGCTTTGAAATCAAAAGTGCGGCTCCGCCGAGGCTGAGGCTGAGCGCGACCCAGCCAAGTTCTTCGAGCGAAGCTTCGCTGAAGATCCAGATGCTCATCGCGCTGCCCAGTGCTGGCAAGACCAGACCGCCCGGGACGCGATATTTCGAAGCGGGGCGTCCGCGCTGCAGCTTCGCGACCGCCAGGCACGTCGTGAGGTATTGCATCGAGATCGTCACATTCGACATTCCAATTAGAGCTCGATAGTCGAAAAAGCTCACGAAAAAGATGGTAAGAGCCGCTGTGAGCAGGATGGCATTGGCTGGCGATTCGAAGCGTGGGTGAAGGCTAGCGAGGCGCGCGGGCAAGTGTCGTCCTTGCGAAAGAGCGAACAAATAACGCGGCGTACCGAGGGCGGTCCCCGCTACGAAACCCCAGGTGGAGATCACGCCACCTACCGCGATCAAAAGGCCCAGTTGGGTGTTCTTGGCAAGGACCGCATCAGCGAGCGGCGTGTCGCTCTCGCGGCCCAGGTTTGGATAGGCCCAAACTAGGAAGCTCTGCACAATCATGTAGAGGGCTGTCGCGAGAAACAGCGAGCCCAAGATCGCAATCGGCACATCTCGCTGTGGCCTCTGGCTTTCGCCGGCGGGCACGCCAATGACCTCGAAGCCTTGTGCGGCGAAGACGGCCATGAAAACAGCCGCGCCGACGCCGGAGGCGCCCCGCGGTAACTCAACGCTCGGATCAGCCGCGCCGAGGTGGGGCACCAGGGCAGTCACGAGCACTGCCAGGATACCGAACTTAGCAATGGTAAACGAGTCAACGGTGAGCGCGCCAGGACGAGCTCCCAGGTAGTTCAGCGCAGAAAACAAGATGACCCCGCCAATAGCCACATAAGCGAGCCCGACCGGCCCCGAAAGGGCGGGGAAGATGCGCCCCACCGAGGCCGCGGCCGCGGCCGAGACCGCTGCGAAAGAGAGCACTCCGGTCGCGAAGGCCATAAAGCCCACCGCGAACGCAGGGAGGGTGCCGAAAGCCTCTCGAGCGTAAAGATAGGGCCCCCCGGTTTGGTCATGATTGCGCGCGGCGGCTGCATAGCAATACGCAACCGGCGCAAGCCCGAGCCCACAGAGCAAGAAGGCGAGTGGCGAAAACACCCCCATCTCGCGATAGAGATCGTCGGGTAGTAGGAAGATCCCCGAGCCTACGATGGCGTTGAGGCCAAGACAGAGCACATCGAAGAGACGGAGGGAGCGCTTCATGAGCTCGGGTTTGCGCTTCTTATGACTTGCGTGTGCAGGAGGCCATCGTGAACTTCAATCACGCGAAACCCTGGCTCCTTCGCTTCGGTACGCGGGATGAGGGACCTCGGCTTGAATTGATAGGCGGTAGAGGGCGTCGTCCACACCGGGATCGCCCCGAGTCGACCCTCAAATTCTTGGTGAACATGGCCACAAAAGATACCGAGTACGTTTTGGTCCTGAAGGACTCGGGCGAGTGCCATGCGATCGCGCAAGCGATCTTTGTCGAGCCACCACGAACCCACCGCGAGGGGCGGATGGTGCAAAAAAATGAGAGACGGTGTCGCGACTGGAAGCATGCCGGCCAGCCAATCGAGCTGCGTCTTGCCGAGCGTTCCGCCCACGCGGAAGGGCTGTGTGCTGTCGAGGCCAATTAAGCGCACGCCCTTTAGGTCCTCCACAAAATTTAGGGTCGAAGGGCCCAGAACGAAGCGGTCTTCGAATACACCGCGCAAATGATGCCGAGTGTCGTGGTTGCCAGAGACTACCCGGAGTTGCGGGAGGTAAGCGGCAACTCTGGCGCGGAGAGACTCATAGACGGAGCGTTCTCCGTGCGCGGCTAGGTCACCCGTGAGAACAATGCGATCGAAGCCCCCTAGCTGCGCAGAGAGTTCTGCGAGCAGTCGCTCAAAGGTTTCCCACCGCCTATCATCGACTCTGGGCCGGAGATGAAGATCCGAGAGCTGGACGATACGGAGGCTCACGCGAGCCACAATACCATGAGGGCAGGTGCGTTTGCGTTGCAACTTGCTGCAGAACGACGTTTGTGAGATGCCTGCGGCGTATGGTGAGTAGCGGAGGGAGCCTGAAGATCCTGCTTGGACTCTCTGGGTTTTTCCTGAAGGCTCCACATGCTTTCGCATCGACGGAGTCGCCCCCTGAGGCGCCTTCGAACGAAACTCCAGCGCCGGCCACTCCAGCGCCGGCCACTCCAGCGCCGGCCACTCCAGCGCCGGCCACTCCCGTCGATGACCCGGCAGAAACCGAAGCTGCGGTCGCCGCACCGCTCCAGCCCGAAGCTGAGCCTGAATCGCCTTATCCGGATCTCAGTGAATCGCCCTATCTCGATCTGTCAGCCATGCCGATCCGGAGGGATAGTATTTTCGATGCGGGATACGGCACGCGAGGCCAGGTAACCGTCGCCATTGGGGGACTCTACGATGCCTTGGATCCACGCGCCGCGGCTGGGGCATCCCTGCGCGTTCCTCAATTCACTTCCGATGCTCGTTTTGGGCTCGGCAAAGCATGGTCGGTCACGGCACACCTCAACACAATCCTGGCCATCAACGAACTCGCCGGCGGGCTGAGCGTCGCGTTTCCCTTGATCGGAGAAATTCGTGGTGTGGCGCAATTTCAGGCAGGCGCGCAGCTCGGCATGCTCGGAGCCTTCGGTTTCGAATCCGTCATTGTCGCCCCCGAGTTTCGCCCGCTCATTGGCTTGTCCTTGCCCATAGGGTCCATGCGTTGGTCGCTTCGCGGAGAGCTCGTCTTCGCTGGCCCTTATGTAGTGTCGCTGGGTGGCGCGACGAATACGCTCACGACTCCGCCGCCTCTTGCCAACTGGAACATTGCTCTAATCTTGGAGAATCTCCTCAAAAATGATCGCCTTTGGTACGCGGGCGTCATCATGATGGGTTCAACAGCTATCTACCAAAATTGGCTCCTATTTCCGGACACGTCGCATTACGACTTTTACCCGCGGGTGGTGGGCGGTTATGAATTTTAAGCTACTCTCCTTTGGAGCCTCGTTCGTTGTCGCCGCGCTCTTAGGTTGCGAGGGGGCGGCTATCGCGCCCATCCCGGCCTTTGCAGACGGAGGGCTGCTACGGCTCGGGCCTCCGCTACCGCAAGTGAGCCACGTTCCCCTAGAAGGCCACTTCATCGTGAAGAAGGGGCAAGAGCTCCTGGGTGACGATGTGGTGCTAACCACGGGCAAGAACACCATCGTTCTATCAACAGGGAAGGAGGCGGGCGTCGTGGCGTTAGGTGGTGCTTGTTTAGCCGAGGATCGCCTGATCCTCGAAGGGCATTGGCGCTATCCACGCGGCACCGAAATCGGCTTGGTTCGGCTCGAGCTCAAAGACAAGGCGGCTGCCCGGGAGTTGTGCGCTGGCTCGCTGCCGACCCACCCCTTACGTTTCGTGGGCAGCTACGGCCAAGGCAGTCAGGCGGTCGATCGCGCTCTCGACATCGAATACGACGCACCGCTGATCCCTTATCGCGGCCGATTTTTCTCGGTTGCCCATCATGGCGCGTGTGAGCCCTCGGATACATGCGGTGTTTCGCCGAACACCTTGGAAACAATGCTCCTCTCTGAGCGTTATGGGGCGACCGCGATGGAGGTCGACGTTCGCGTCACCAAAGATGGGGTGCCGATCTTGTTCCACGACCCCGGATTCAACGCGAGTTCGACGCGCGGCAGCTTCTGTCGCGGCTCGGTTGATTCGCTCACGTTTGACCAGGTGCAAGCCAATTGTCGCCTCGCCAACGGAGAAAAGATTCCGACCCTCGAGCAAGGACTCGATGTGCTCTTGGATGCCACGCTCATGGACTTCGTCTATTTAGACCTAAAAGTCCCGGACGCTTTGGTTGAGTCGAGCAAACTTGCCCTCAAAATCAACAAGCGTGCTCAAGAGGTCGGCCGCGATTTTGCGGCAGTCGTGGCGCTAACCAAAGACTCCGTCACCCAAGAGTGGCTTCGGTTCAAGGATGACTCCGATGAAGTTCCCCCCTGCCTTGTCGAGTATGATCCGGTGCTGGTGGGCGAGCTGGGTTGCGTAGCCTGGGGCCCCACTTGGACGGCTGGTCCACGCACGGACGACGTGAAGCTCGTTCGCGCTTCGGGAGCGCGGGTCGTGTATTGGACGCTGAACGACGATCACTTCATCGATCAGTATTTGCGTGAGGCAAATCCCGACGGAGCCATCACCGCCCGCACTGGCCTACTCATGTATCTTTATCAAAAGATTGGACAAGTGCCGCCGGAGGTAAAGGAGCCATCGCCGCTATGAGGGCCCGTTCTTCGACACGATTCGGTCTGGCCGCGCTCAGCAGTCTAGGATTCACGAGCGGTGCAGCTTGGGCAGAATCCGAGCCGGCGCCTGCAGAGCTCCCGCCCATCGTGAGTAGCCTGGATTTTGAAGCCGCCGCATACCTATCTCTCACACTCGGGGAAACAGCCGTCCCTGACGTCGGCTCGCTGAATCCGGTAGGTGCTAGCGCCTTCGCCGCCATTCGCTACGTCCCCCGGCAATTCCCCTTTCATGTTTTTTTTCAGACAGGCGGTGGCCTCGTCGCCACCGGCAATACGACGGGCCCAAGCGGCACCGAGTATAGCAATGTCATTTCGGCGCTCTTCTTCTCACCGGGGGTGGGGCTTGATATTAGTGCCTTGCGCCTGGAGGTAGGGCTTGGCCCTGCGCTGATTTTTGCCTCGACTTCCGCCAAGGATGAAAGCTCCTCGAGCGTCAGCCTCGCAGTGGCAGGAGAAGTAGGCCTCTCTTACCGCTTTCTCGAGAAGACAACCTGGGCCATGTCGGCGGGCGTCCGCTACCAAGCGGTCCCCGGTGCCGGCCTCGAGTCGATATACCTCGGCGTTCAAGTCCGTTTCGGATCGATCGCATATCGATAGCGTAGGGCGCTCTAGACGGTACTTGAGCAGCCATGTTAGTTCGATGCTCCAACGTATGAGCATCAGAACCCTTTCTCTGGCACTGGGGCTCTCGATCCTCGTCATGGCGCAACCTAGCTTTGCGGGTGGCGAACTTGGCGAAAACGGCTCAGCGATCACGACCAGCCGCTATTCGATCGACCTCTATCAGACGGCAGTGTGGGCAGGCTCGAAGGTCACCAGCCTGGGCGGGTCCTACGTTGCGCTTGCGTATGATGTGGACGGCATGCTGCAAAATCCTGCTGCACCGGCGGTGAGGCCGTTCTTCTCGGTGACGGATTTCGACTATTGGCTTGGTCTCGGTGTAACTGTTCCGTCTAGCCTTGCGGGTACCGACTTCTTCAACAGCGGCAGTAAGACCGTCCAGGAAGGCGCAAGCACAGACAGCTTAGTCTACGTCACGCCGGCGGCTATTTTCCAATTTGGAAACTTCGGTTTTGGAGTCAACCTTGAGCTCCAGAGTTACGGCCTGGTGAGCAGCGACGACGACAATGCTAGCAAGCTTAGCGTGGGCTTTAACCAGGCTCATATTCAGGCCGCCTACTCGTTTGTGAAGGGCGAGTTGGTCTTCGGTGGGGGAGTTCGCATTCTGCAAATGGAGACGCGGAGCGGCTCTGGCCTCGACCGGGCGGCGTCGATGTCTGCCATCGCCACGGGAGCCGAGCTGGGTTTGCTTTGGCAACCGAAGGGTCAGTATTTCGGCTTTGGGGCGGCGTTTCGAAGCGGGATCGAAGCCACAGCGAAGTTCTCGAATGATCTAACTCTGAGCTCAGAAGGTGACGTGGTTGTCGATAGCCCAAGCGGGCCCGTCTATCTGCCAGAGTCGGCCAAGTTGCCCTGGGATTTACATTTGGGTGTCGTTTACAATTTCGGTGAGTCTCCTCCTAATCAGCATTGGCGCTCCGAATCGACAGTTGTTCGAAGACGCTTGCTCTTGCTCGATTTAGAGGCAGAGGATCTCAGCCGCGAGTATGAGCAGAAAATCGAAGCTGCTTCGAGCGAGGAAGAACGCGACTTGCTCAAGAAAGAGTACAAGGCAAAGAAATCAACCATTGAGCGGCGCGTGGCTGACGCGAAGCTGGACGGCTATTGGCAGATCCAGGATGAGCTTTCGCGGCGGGGTCGCAAGATTGCGATGGTGACCCTCTCCGTCCTTATGGCAGGTTCGGTGGAGAACGCCGTGGGGGTCGAATCGCTGCAGAGTCAGACCATCAATCGTTCGGGCGAATGGCTAGTTGCTTCGCCACGCCTCGGCTCCGAGGTGGAGATTATTCCTGATTGGGTGCGACTCCGTTCGGGCGTCTATTTAGAACCTACGCGCTTCACGACAGGTTCCCTGCGACCGCACTACACGGGCGGCTTCGATCTGGCTCTCGGCGTCTGGAACGTATTCGGTATCTGGCCCGACGACTATCGATGGCGCTTGGCTGCCGCCTTCGACATCGCAGATGACTTCCGAACCATCGGCGCGACGGTTGCCGGCTGGTATCCACGCCACCGAGGGAAGGCTGTCCGGCCATAAACCGCGGCCGCTCTCGCGGCCAAGGCTCTTAGTTTAGTCGCTCTTAGCGCTGCGCTTGGCTTTCCATTCATCCAAGAGGGCGCCGGCGCGGTCTGCGATTTGAGCTGCCTTGCCGCGAAGCAGTGTCTCGCCCCGCGCGAGCACTTCGTGCAGCGGCGGAACATACTTGAGGATCTTCTCGGGGCCCTTCTCTGCACTAGAGGCATTGGCATGCGGAACAGGTTCGCGAGTGGCCTTGGGAATGTTGGGCGCTTCGGTTCCCGCCGCCAACTCGTCGGCAGCGGAGGTCTTCACAAACGGCTCGTGAACTCTGAGCTCGTCTGCCTGGGCATCCTCACCTGTCGTCATGCTCATGATCGCTGACTCCTCTGTTAAGTCATCCTTCGAGACTTCCCATAGGAAAGCCCTGCCTGGTGGTGAAATGCGGCTTCTGTTCGAGATCAATACGAGCCGTTCGGCATGGTCAGGGTCGCTATGTCCGGACCGATCGTGCATGAACCGCTTGGTAGAGACAGCCGCTTGGAGTTTCTTATTCATGAATAATAGCCCTAGCAATGTGCGTGCCGTTCGGAGCGGCGCCTCGGTACTTCGATTCGGGTTCGACGTTTCCCGGCCAATTCGGTCGAGCTTGAGTCGAGCGCTCTGCGCTGACCGATTTCGAATTGGGAAACAGTTCGCCCGGCGATGCGGGGCAAAAGTCCCCACGTTGTGCCGCCGCGCCTCGCTGCGTGCAGCGACCTAGTTTCGCGCGGAGGCGAGGTTTACTGAGAACTCAATGAGTTGCGACGCGCCTCAGTTCAGCGGGCATGCGCCTTGCTTCTTTCCTGCTGTCATGAAGAAGCCAAATCCCACGCACCGCCCGCTATCATCCAAATCCTCACCAACGGTCTCCAAACTTTCTGACCCGGAAGAAGCTGAAACCTGGCTAGATAGGGCCAACGAGACGGAGGAAGAGGATGAACACCAATCGTCTATCCGTTCGTCCCTTTTTGGCGACGAGCTTGCCAATGAGCTGGGCGCATCCGTCGTTTTAAGCATGACGAGCGGGGAGGATATGCTCATGGATGAGCTTGACGCGCCGATAACGGAGGAGCTGGACGGTCCCTTACTGGAAACGGCCAACGAAGAAGATGATGAATTCGCTGCCCAAGCCGCTCCAGACGAGCGAGCGGACACGGGCGTTGGCGAAGCCGAAAATGAGACGGACGAAGACGAAGACGAAGACGAGGCTGGCGAGGATGAGCCCAAAGAGAAGAAGAAGGGGCTCTCGTCCGCAATGCCCAAGAGAAAGTCCTAGACTGCTCCTTTCGGCGCCCTGGCTGATGCCGACTCCTCAAGAAAAATACCGTTTGCGCATCAGCTAACAAGCGCGAACCGTAATTCAGAGGATCGTCACAAGTTTTTTGGGGTCGCCGATCCATTGGGCCGCGGGTGACTCGCACGGCGAGGGCTCGGGGAACTCAGAGGCTCAGCGCGCTGTCGCTTCCGTTTCGTTGCCACACTCAATAGGTCGCCCTAGGTTGCGACTCATGGGGAATCCTTCGTTCGGGTTGAGGCTTCGCGCGGCGTCGCTGTCGGCAGTGGGTCTTGTGGCCTTCTCCTTCCCAGCCGTCGCCGCGTCCACCGCGCCAGCACCCGACGCGGCACCCGAGGCAACACCCGACGCGGCTGCACCCGACGCGGCCGCACCCGACGCGGCGCCCGAGGTAGCACCCGACGCGGCACCCGAGGCTGCGGTGCCCGAGGTAGCACCCGACACGGCAGCACCGGAGGCAGCACCCGACGTTGGCGAACCAAGTGCGTCAACCCCAGCGAGCGAGGCTACTCCGCCCGCAGTTGGCTCTCAGCACGACGACCGCGGCCCGATCGAGAAAGGTTTCGGCAAGCGTTGGATCGCGACCCCTACCATCAGCTCAAATCCCAAGCTTTCGACCTCGTTCGGCGCGACGGGTATCGTCTTCCTTCGATTCGACGACTCGATCGCCTCGACCCTAGCCATCGGTGGCGCCTATTCTGTGACCAATAGTTGGACGGCGTTCCTATTTGGAAAGTTCAATTTCCTTCACGATCGAGAGCGCGCCGTCGTCGGTATCTTCCGCGGTCACGCGGCCAATAGTTACTCCGACTTCATGGACCAAGGCATCGCCCTCGAGTCGACCTCGAACGTCTTCGCCACGCCGATGGCCTATTTTCATCGTCTTGGCGAGCGAACGAAGACGGACTGGTGGCTCGGCGGGCAATTCATGTATCTGAGGCTCGATCAGAGCGGCAACGATCCAACGTCGAGTGAGATTATTTCGAATCTCGACCTCGACGGCTCAGACGCGTACGCCTTCGGTCCCAATGTCCTGCTCGACAGCCGAGACAATGTTAATTCGCCCACAACGGGCCAGCATCTGCTGGTGAGAGGGAACATGTGGGGCGAGCCGAATCCCACGGACGGAACACCGATTTTTTGGTCCCTCAACGGGAGCTACAGCTACTATTTTCCGCTGAAGTATTTCGTGCTCGCTTTGGAGGCCAGCGCGCGTTTTTCGTTCGACGCGCCGCTGATCTTTCAAAGTTCGCTCAGCCGGTTTCGTGCCTACACGGTGGGCGAACAAATTGCGCAGCACACCATGTCCATCCAAGCCGAGACCCGTATTCCCTTCGGTCACTCGCGTTTTGGAGCCGCGCTGTTCGGTGGCGTGGCGACGCTGTTCAACGACTTCTCAGATTGGGGGAAAGCTGAAACCTACTATCCCATGGGCGGCGGTGGATTTCGTTTCGTGATGAGCCCCAAACAACAAGCGATCATTCGCCTCGAGTACGCGCAAGGCATCGGGGACGCTCGCGGCATCTACCTAGCTATGGGCCAAGCCTTCAACTGAGACGCATCGCGTGCAATTTGGGTCGCCTCTACGCGGCCCAAATTACTGAATGGTTGGTGCTTTGGGCTTGCTGGAAGCGGGCGCCGCTGGGGAAGGCGGCGAGGGCGCCGCTGGTTTTGCCGAAGGCGATGCTGGCGTTGCCGAGGAGGGTGGTGCTGACGCGGGCGCAGCCGGGGCGGGGGGCGTCGTCGTCGCACCTCGCGCGGCGAGCTGACCTTGACGGGCATAGTCGATCGCCTCAGCTAGCACACGGGCCGTCTCCTGGGGCGCATGGAAACCCATGCTGTTTTCAGAAGCGACCATATCGATGCGGAACTGTGCCTTCCGCTGGAGTTCTTGTGCGGGCACGAGCTGTTCAGGCGTAGCCCCAGATTTTTTGGCCAAGACGATATCGTCGATCAGCTCAACAATGGCTGCACCGCTGCGCTGCAGGAGTTCGTGATTGCGTCCTTGGATCGCATCGACGCGTGCGAGGATCTCAGACTCCGGCGCGCGATGGCACGTCTGGCAAGCTCGGTTCACATTGAGCAGTGGACTCCGCACCCAGTGATCGCTCACTTTCGTCGCACCTTCGCGCTGATACGGCATGTGGCAGTCCGCGCAAGAGACTCCGGCGCGCGCGTGCACTCCTTGGTTCCACGTCTCGAACTCAGGATGCTGCGCCTTCAAGATTTCGGCGCCCGTTTCCGCATGCACGTAGTCGTAAAAGCGATGCCCGTCCTCGAAGCGCGTATCGTCCCAAAAGGCCTCCACGTCATCGACTCGCAGGCCCTTCTTCCACGGGAACGTGAGCGGCATCTTGTTCGAACAATAATACTCGACGTGACACTGCCCGCACACGAACGAGCGCATTTCGCCGCGGGACGCGTCTACGTTTGGATCATAGGGTTCTTTCCGCGAACCAGCTCGCCAGATACCGATCGACGGTAGCGCCGGGACCTCAGCGTCTCCTTCTGCCAACGCTCGGATGCCTACAAGGAAGCCCGGCCGCGTGACACGAAGATTCATCGTGGTTGGGTCGTGGCAATCCACGCAGCTCACGGGATGCGCGTGGCCCGACTCGTGCAACTTGGCATTCAGGTCTTGATAACTAAATGTGTAGGTCTTCTCGAAGCCCTTCATCGCATCGCCGTCACCAAGCTGGCGGTAGAGCGGCATGAGCGAGGCGTGGCAGTGCAGGCACGAGCCCGTCTGTGGTTTGGTTAGGCGTTCAGTATGCTCCTGATCGTGGAGCATGTACGCGTGGCCGCGCCGGTCGCGAAAATCGATCGAGAAGGCGTAGCCGAGGAACATCCGCTTGAGCCAGGGGTCGCGTTCGATGCGCTCTTCGGGCAGCGCCTCGCTCCCCAAATGGCCGCCGTATTTGGTAGAGGTGCGGAGAGCCGTGCGCTTATAGCCATCGTATTGAAGCGGCCAGTTTTGGCCCCACTTGGCCGGATCTGTGTCGTCTTCGCCGACCTCGACCAAGCGTACGTAGGGTAGTCGCTGCTCGGCCTTCCGTTCAGAGACGTTGATCAAGAGCGCAGTAATCCCGCTTGTGGCGAGTGCCACACCGACGGCCAAACCGCCGAGGACCCACGGACGTTGAAACCACGCGCCGTGCGGTCGGGCCGTGGACTTTGCCTCCGGTGAGGCAGGTGCTTGAGGTTCGCGGGGCGAAGGGTTTGGTACGGGCGTGTCACTCATGGCGCTGTCGCTTTCTTCCAATCACCGTCTGGCTCGCGCTCTGTTTCGGGCCCTCCAAGGCCAGCGCGCTCACCGTGTCCAACATCGAAATGGCAATGAATGCAGGCCACATCCGGAGTGGCTGCATGCCCGGCGGGGGGGCTACGCGTCGTCATCGTGCCGAAGGCATCGTCAACCAACGAGGAGTGACAGCGTACGCAGTTGGCTTGCAGGATCTTGAGGCCAGCTTGCTTGACGGTGATAGGTTCCTCAAAGCCACCCGTCGTGAAGAGCTTGCCGTGCCGCCAGCCGTTCTCCAGTTTGACCAAGTATTTGGGAATGAACTCATGCGGCAGGTGGCAATCCACGCAAACCGCAGCGGTGTGGTGCCCTCCCTTCTGCCACGAGTCATACTCCGACTGCATGATGTGGCAGTTCCGGCAGGCACGCGGATCCGTCTGCAAATACGAGAGGCCCTCGGCATAGCGGAACGTGTAGCCGCCCATGCCTACGAGCCCTCCCAAAGCCACGGCTAGGAGAGCTGGCCACCACGTCGTGTCCCACCCCATCGGGGCCCAACTCTATCTCAAGGGTCAGATCGGTAGAAGCGCAATCTCGGAGAGATTGGACTCTCGGCGTTGAGTAAGAATGCGGCCTCTACGTAGGCGATTGATTCGCAATTACGTCATAACGTCCGGCCTGCGCTGTTGGCTCTTCAGCCGGACTCAGCGGGCTAGCGGGAGGCGCTGAAGGTTCTGCGCAATGGGTCGTTCTTGGTGTTGCACCTCATGTCTTTGCGTTCTCTCACAGCCGTTCTGTCCTTTGTGTTGGTTTCCCCGGCTTGTTCCCTTTTGGGTGGAGCCGGTGGGGCGAGCGTGGTGGTCTCGTTCGTTGGAAACTTAGACGTGCGTGAGCCCGTGAGAGAAGACCCCTTCCTCAGCGAGGAACCTGGTAAGAGTTCGCAGCTCTCGGCTGTGGTTCAAGTGCCCACTCGAGCTTCTGGAAGCTATCCGCTCAGCGTTTACTTTCGAAAAGAGGCGATGAGCCAGTTCGCCTTCTATGTGATGGCTGTGATAGAGCCGCAGGCTCAAGCTTCTTCTGACGAACCAGGGGGAGCCGAGGCAACCCTAGTGGGTCAGGGGAGCCTTCGCTTCGACACGGATGGTGGGCTGCTTTCGGTCACTCCCGCCGACGCTTTCGATATCCACTTTCGTGGGGCGTCCGACTCAGAGCAGGTTGGCTTCAATTTCGGCTCGGCCAAAGATGCAGGCGGCGACGGTAGGTCGGGATTCACGCAGTACGCACTCAAGAGCTCGATCACGCATCAATCGAGTCAATAGCGTCGAGCAGCTCGTCTGGCCTTGGCTCGCGGTTGCCCGAGGGTCGCGACTTGGCCAAGCTGTATCGATGAAGGCAGAAGAGGCAAGCGAACGGTTCTATTGCGAGCTGCCTGAACGCGCCGAGTTCGCAGACGTCGTCGACGCTCACAACCACGCGCGCGTCCCTTCGACGTGGCACGTCGTAATCACAGACGTCCGAGGTTCAACGCGTGCCATCGAAGCCGGTAGATACAGGGACGTCAACGCGCTCGGCGTGGCCTCGATTGTGGGGGTGCTCAACGCTATCGGGGGTCTAGACATCCCCTACGTGTTTGGCGGAGATGGCGCGACGCTCCTAGTACCAGGCTCGCGGCTAGCTGCGGTTGAAAAGGCGCTCCGCGGAATCAAAGAGCTCGGTCAGGAGGCGTTCGATTTGGGTTTGCGCTGCGGCATCGTACCGATTTGTCGACTCGAGGCTGAGGGGCACCTCGTACGAGTGCTGCGCTATCGAGCTAGCGAGCATACTCGCTTGGCCGTCTTGAGTGGAAGTGGGCTCGGGGTCGCGGAGAAGTGGCTTAAAGATCCGCTCCTTTCTCAAGAGTTCGAGGTGCAAGCGGAAGGCGAGCAAACTCGTGATTTCGAGGGCTTTGAGTGTCGGTGGCGACCCGTTCCGGCTTTGCGCGGCAAGATGGTGAGTTTATTAGTCTCAGCGCTCGGCACCGATGAATCGGAGCGAGCAAAGACCTATCAAGCTGTGCTAGCCAATCTCGAGCAGCACGTAGCCATGAGTGCGGCGCGACCCCTCAAGCTCCAAGCACTTCGTTTCAAGGGCCTGTTCGACGACTTCTCGATCGAAGGACGCATAAGGGCCGGCAATGCGACAGAAGAGAAGGTCGCTCTAGCTGTGGCCGAGGCGCGCAAGAAGACGCTTATCGCTCGGGCGCTTGGCTTTTTGAATCGCGAAGCTGGGGGCTACGAGCCCAAGCGGTACAAGGCAGAGCTCGTCGAGAACTCGGATTATCGGAAGTTCGACGAAACGTTGCGTATCGTGCTCGACCTGACCGACGAAGAGCGCACAGCGTTGCGCCGCTTTCTCGATGAAGAGCGCAAGGCGGGTCGACTCGTCTACGGCATTCACGAATCGTCGTCCGCGCTCATGACCTGTCTGGTGCGCTCCTATCAGGGCGATCACGTCCATTTCGTGGATGGCTCGGACGGCGGGTACGCGCTGGCGGCGAAAGAACTCAAGCTGCAATTACGCGCTGTAACTTGAACGTTAGGCAGACGCGCGGAGCATCCCAGCCGAGTAGATCGAGTGAGCGCGAAAAATTACAACTACGCTAGTAAATGGACTCGCTTCGGGGCGTGAGAACGATTTGCGAATCGATTTTGCTGCGAGCTGCATGAGAAGTTGTGAATCGCTCTCAACGCACCAGGTACTGCTCTTCGTACGTTATCGCCTGCGGTCTCTTCGGAGCCGTTGGTTGTTCGGAGGCTCCGAGCGACACGGGCGACTCCGGCTCGGGAGGCAGCTCGGTGGACAACAGTGGAGGGGCTGTGGCCGCCATGGGCGGCTCCTTGAGCAGCACGGGTGGGGCTCAGGCCAGCGGCGGTGCAGCAAAAGTGGGTGGAATGCCGAACACGGCTGGCGGTAGTGGCAGTGTCGGCGGTCGCCCCGCAGCGGGCGGGACAGACGACGGCTCGGGTGGAACAGAGAACGCGAGCGGCGGAACCGGCAGCCATTCGGGTGGAACCGAGAACGCGAGCGGCGGCACGGGCGGAACGGCTGCGGGGACGGGTGGTGGCGCTAACGTCTGCGCGCCGATGGGCTGGGCCACGCGCAACGGGCGCAGCGATAACCCGGTGGCTGTTACAGGTGGCGGCGACGTGAGCCCTACGGTGGTCACGTCCTTTAGCGCGCTGCAATCGGCGGCTGAGGGTACCGCGCCGCGCGTTATTCACGTTGATGGCACCGTAGGCTCCGGCTGGAGCGGACGGTCCGGCGATCGGCTTTCGGTAGGGTCTAATAAAACCATCATTGGGCTGAGGCCAGGCACGCAGTTGAAAGCGCCCATTTCCGTCAATGGCTCCAGCAATGTCATCATTCGCAATCTGGTTATTCAGGGCCCAGGCTCGAACGACGATCAAGCGTGGGACAACATTAATATCGAGGGCGGCTCCAAGAACGTCTGGATCGACCACTGCGAATTTTGGGACGGCCAAGACGGAAACGCAGATGTCGTCAAAGGCGCTGACAACGTCACCTTCACTTGGAACATTTTCGGCTACCGGACCGGTGGCGAACACAATTTCTCAAACTTGGTCGCTTCATCGGACGACGAGCCCGAGAGCGTAGGCAAGTTGAACATCACGCTCATGTTCAACTGGTTCACAGGCGTGGCACAACGGCAGCCGCGCTGTCGCTACGGTGATATCCACGTCGTCAACAACTTGTTCTCGCGAGACGGAATGCAATCGGATTACGGCATTTCGGCGGGCAAAGATTGCCGCGTGCTCACCGAAGCCAACCATTTCATCGATATCAACACGCCCATCTACACGAGCCACAAGAGCGGAACGTCGGCGCATGAGCTCACTGGCAACAACATCTTCGAGAACACGAGCGGCAACACCACGGGCTACGGCACCGCTTTTGATCCGCCTTATGACTATGAAGATCTGCTGGTGCCCGCCACGCAGGTGAAAGCGCTCGTTCAAGACAAGGCAGGCGCCACGCTCGAGAACCCGAGCCAATGCGACTAGGGGGCACCACGCTGCCCCCTGCCACGCCGCGAATGCTCAGAATTGCTCGATGAAGGTCCAGGCTTCGCCGGGCACCCAGCTCTTGCCTTGGCCTTGATCTTTTTCGGTAGGATTGTGGTCTCCGCCATGGCTGCACCAGCGCACGGGATGACCGGCCGAGCAGCCTTCGTAGGACATGCACGAGTGAGTACCGCTATTTTTGGCGACATCGGTTGGATTCTGAGCCGTACAACCGTTGACCCCAACGAAGTGGTCCCGAAGCTGTCGACCTTGCGAAATGTTGAGGACAGAATCCCCCACTCCGTGGGCGTGGAAGTAGGCGATCGGAGTCGTGCCCCCCTCGCATCCGCTGAGCTGCGAACCTGCATACAGAGCAACGCCTCGAAAGACATCTGCACGAGCGCAAGCGATCGCATAAGACATGCCCGCGCCATAGCTAAACCCGGTGGCAAAAATACGCGTTGTATCGATACAGAGGTTTTCCTCGATCTCCTCGAGAATCGCATCGGTGAGATTGATGTCGCGATTGCCGGTATTCGCCCAGCCTGCATCAAGCCCCTCTGGAGCCACAAAGATCGTGCTGTTCTCCGCGAGGTCCCACAGGCCATAGTAAGGATCGTCGGTCGAGCCGCCGTTTCCTCCGCTGGCCACCTGATTTGCGTTCCCATTCAACCAGTGAAAGGCGATGACCAAGCGATAAGGTTTACTGCTGTCGTAGTTGTCAGGTACGCTAAGAATATATTCACGATTCATGCCGCCACTCTGGATGTTCTTGCGACCATTCATGAGCGTTCGCGACGTGTCGCAGCCGGCGCTCTTGGTCGTGCCAGAGCCGCCGCCAGTACCCGTGGCGCCGCCAGCGCCATCCCCGCCCCCGCTAGCATTAGCGCCACCAGCCCCAGCGCCACCAGCCCCACTGCCGCCCGTTCCCACACCTCCACCACTAGCGGTTCCGCCCGAGCCTGCGCCTCCTATCGAGCTGGCTCCTCCTGCAGTGGACGCGCCACCGCTCGAAGCTGCGCCTCCAAGACCGCTAGCGCCGCCGCTCGCAGCACCGCCCGAAGTAGCTCCGCCGGTGGCCGCTCCACCAACCGACGCCCCGCCCGTTTCGCCTAGGCCGTCAGACCCGCCTCCCGGGCCACACGCGACAAGCAAAACGCCACCCAATACTAGGGCGCCCAGCGCGATTCGCCGAACTCCCCCGTGCGTTAGGAAGGGTTTGAATCGAGCACCTAGAGGACGGGATCGTGAGGACGTCATGATCGTTCCGCTAGCGCCTATCCCTCCCTGCTTGCAGGGGACTCTTTGCACCCTGCCGAGATTCAAATTTCTTTCTTCACTGATTTCGGCCCCTCGCGGCTTTGCCGTCGCGATGCGAAGGGCCTGCTCGACTGAGCCTCTAGCGTGCGTCGAGGCGTCCGAGTTCGTGCTCGAGCGCCCGGGTGAGTTTGCCGGCCGCCCCCCGCACTGCAGCTTCGACGTTATCGGCGTGCTCGGTCACGGCCGTTGGCTGGCGCTTTTCGACGCGTGCCTCCATGACACATTTGATAGAACCGGGGGCCTCTTTCTCACCATTTTCGTCGCTGATGTGCACTTCCACGCGCGTAATCCGCCTCGCGAACCTCGCCAGAGCGTGTTCGGTCCACTCGATCACTCGCTCCTGGAGGCGCTCGGTTCCATGGATGTGGCTGTCCGTTCGTACTTCGATGTGCATAACAACAAAGGCTAGTCTGGGGGCGGGCTATGTCGAGGAATTCGGCCGAAAATTCGGGCCGAAATGCGCCATCTCTTGGTCCTTTCTGCCGCTTACTGGTCAATATGAAAACGGCCCAAGCGAGCATGGAGACGTCCGTCCATGTACGCTTCGCCCCCACTAGTAGCATTCGCCGAGCAGCACGGTCTGTCGTATCGGCCCACTGGGATCCGACGCCGCAGCGTCGCGTTAACGTTGCACAAGAAGGCGCTCCATCGCGGGCTGGCGAGGAACCGCGCGAGCTCGGGCTCACTGCATACTATGAGTGAATTGTTTGTTCGGTATGATGAGTTCCGGAATGAGGTTCCGGCGACGATGAGCGCACGCAGTAATGAGGTTCCGGCGACGATGAGCGCACGCAGTTCTTGATCACCCCAAAGCAAGACGGAGAAGCGTCGGGCCGGGTTGGGGAGCACTTGCCGCAAGAAATTTGAGTCGGCGAAAGCTCGATTTCCGGATCACTGACACATCATAGATCCAAAGATCTATGGCTCTGTGAGCCAACCGTTAAATGAAGGTGTCATTTTACAATGACGCTTGCTCTTGCAGGTGCGTGTGTGATAGCCCTCGCCCTATGTCTAACGTAGGGGGCCAACAGGTTCGGATCAAGAGGCAAGCACTCCCAATAGGACGGCTTGTCCTCGGAGTGATGCTCGGCGTCACGGCCATTTTAGGCTGCAACGGCGGAGACGAATCTGACATTCGGACGACGGGCCAGGAGCTCACAGACGCGCAAACCCGCGTCCTTGGTTTTGAAGCTCCCACCCAGGACTGGAGCACCAGTGGTGGTGCTGTTGTAACGGCCGCCTCGACCCACAGCCAAGGCTCGGCGGCCCTCGCCTTCAAGCCCACGGGCTCCACTCAGATCAGTTCAGTAGCGATGGTTGCGCCCAAGCTCGCGGCGAATACGGCGAAGCTGGACATCAAACTGCCGCAGACTTTCTCCTGGGGTGAGGTGCGCCTCGTCTTGAAGGCGCCTTCCTTGGGTCAAAGTTGGACAGACGTCGGCGGCGCGAACCTGACGGGACAGCCGGTCGGGAGCTTCAAGACCCTCAGCTTCACCCTTTCGAGCCAGGCCAAGACCGCGCTGAATAGCGCGGCGACCGACCTAACCTTCACGGTCGTCTATAACGGCCCCAGCACGACCCAACCGATCGTCCTCGACAATCTCGTCGTTTCTACGGATACGAGCACCGGGAGCGGAAGCGTCGTCGCGGAGGGGTTGAGCCTGGCCGTGCCCGCAGGTCACCCGGTTAACACTGTATTTCTCTCCGGTAGCGAGACCCTCACGATCAACGAGCGGGCTACGCTCGGAGCCCCGGGCCAGCTCTCGACCACGTACAGCGGCGGCCCCGCGACGACGCTATTTGGTGCCGGAACCAAAGGTTACATCGACCTGGTGAGCCGTTCGAACATCATCGATATGAAGTCGCAGTCGCGCATCTACGGCGGCATCATCACGTCGGGTCAGGTCACGAAGCAGGACGCGACCGTCAAAGTAGACGGGACCGTTCAACAAGGAACCGCCGTTTCGTCGTCGGTGACCAGCTGGACCGTCGATTGGCCCGCTTCTGGCGAAGGCGACGTCATTCATCCCGTTGACGCGCCAAACCGCGTCCTCGCGCCGGGCCGTTACTCCAAGGTGACGGTCTATTCGCGCGCGACGATGACCTTCAAGTCCGGCATCTACTACCTTGACTCGCTCATCGTAGAACCTCAGGCCATTCTGAGGGTGGAAGCGGCGCTCGGCCCCGTCCAGATCTACGTCAAAGGCACCCTTCGCCTGAACGTCCAGCTTCAGTATGTGAGCGGCAAGCGAGGAAACCTCCTGTTCGGTGTCCTCGGCACCACGAATCCGACCTTCGAAGAAGCAATGGTCGGAACCGTCATCGCTCCGAAGAGCACCATCGAGCTCCGTCGCCCGGCCAGCCAGAAGCCTCACGAAGGCTCCTTCTTTGCCAAGAGCGTGCGCGTGCTTTCGGACGCAACTGTCCTGCACATTCCGTACGACTTCGCGTTCGTCTGCGAGCTCGGCGACAAGGACAAGGATGGGACGTTCGACTGCTTCGAAGAGTGTCGCGACAACCCGAAGAAGACCGATCCGGGCGTGTGTGGCTGTGACACGGAAGACCTCGATTGGGACTTGGACGGCGTAAAGAACTGCTTTGACGGTTGCCCGAACGATCCTTCGAAGACCCGTCCTGGCACCTGTGGCTGCTCAGATTTCCCCGCAGCCGCCGGAACCTCGTGCAACGACGGTCTGCTCTGTCGCGCTCCGGGCGATGCCACCGACCATTGTGATGGCGCTGGTTTCTGCGGCAGCAAGACCGCGGGAGCTCCTGCTCCGAGCGGCTGCGTTGCCCGCGAAATTCGCGGTCGCCTCTACTGGTTCTGCTCCACACCGAAGACCTTCACTGCCGCACTGACGGCGTGCTCCGCGGTCCCTGGCCGAACGCTCGTTCGGATCAACGATGCAACCGAGACCGCCCTGGTCCGCGGCTTCATGAACGGCGCGGCTCCCTGGCTCGGCGCCAACGACATTGCCGTCGAAGGAGATTTCCGTTGGACGCAGGGCTCTTCGACGAACGGCGAGCTCTTCTGGCACGCCGGCAAGCGCGTCGGTCTTCCCTATCAGAATTGGGCCTCGACGGGCTATTCCGGAGGCGCTTCACAAGATTGCGTCACGTTGGTTGGCGACCAGTGGGAGGACGTTTCGTGCACCGAGACGCACCCCTACATCTGTGAGCAACAGGACAACAGCACGTGCACCGGCTTCAACCCGCCCCTCGATTGCAAGGACTTCTACGGGTATCCCTGCGGACACACCGATACCGGCTCTGGCGGTAACGGCAATGGCTCTGGCGGTAACGGCTCCGGCGCGAGCGGCAATGGCTCCGGCGCGAGCGGCAATGGCTCCGGCGCAAGCGGCAATGGCTCCGGCGGCAATGGCTCCGGCGCGAGCGGCAATGGCTCCGGCGCGAGCGGCAATGGCTCCGGCGCGAGCGGCAACGGCGACGACGGCTGCATCACGCAAGCCGAGGCCGACAACGAGAACTTCCCTCAGACCGACGCGGACTTCGAAGCCATTCGCATCTGTGGCGAATCGTGTGCGAGCGATGATATCGCCTGCCAAGAGGCGTGCACCGCGGGTTACGACGTGCCGCCGGCCGACAGTACCTGCCCTCCTGACGAGGAGCATTTCGACCGACACTTCTGCGAGATGGCGCAGTACGACGCGCAGACGTGTGAAAGAGACGAGGATTGCTCGCAGCCGAACCGCCTCTGCGTCATGTATTATGGCGGTTGTACCAAGTGCGACCCGGATGGCGTGAACTGCGACCAGGTCTGCGAAGGCGAACTCCGCTGCGGGCTCCCCGCCGAGAGCTGCGACTTTGACGGGCCGACCCGCTGCGGAGCAGTGAACATCTGCATCGACCCAAACAACGACAAGGGTCCCGAATTCTCCGATCCTCGCCTGAATCCTGAGTCGCACCTCGACCCGGAAGAATACAATCCCTGCAAGAGCCCAAGCGATTGCGACTTCCCGCCGGTCGTGATCCCCAATGACCCGATCCCGTACCCGGTCGACCCGCCGTGCCGCTCAGGCAGCTGCCCGACCAAGCAAGGGACGGCGCACCCCTGGTGTCGCGTCGATATGCAGGAAGACGCTAAACCCGATCAGAACAACGACGGCCTGCCCGACGCAGTTCCCTCGGAAAACGACGTGCCCGCGCGCGATGTGACCGACAATAAGAACGGCAAGAGCGGCGATGATTCGCTCGTCTCATTCGACTTCGACCCCAACACCGTCCTCGACTATCACGCGACAGGCGGACCGTTCGGAACGTTCGACTTCGGCGTCGAAGCCGGCGCGAGCTTCCTCGCCAACGTTGAGTTCAACCTCTTCAACGCTCACGCCAACTTTGAGGTCATCGACGCTCAGGCGCACATCGCGGCCGCGCGCTGCGGACTCACGACCGAGCCGACGCACCTCAAGGTCCTCGGACACGATCTTCTGCCGAAGCTCGTCTCTTTCGCTCAATCGAAGGGCTTCCCCTATGCCTACGATGAGCTGGTCTTCACGAAGCCCAAGCCGGGGGGCAGCTCCACTGACGACTTCTTCTCGACCTGCGAAGAGTCCTTCGAGAAATTCGAGACGGCCGTCGGACGAGCCAAGAAGGCTCTGCGCGACGCTCAAGATCTCGTCGCCCAGTATCAAGCGATTGTCGACGAGAACAAGCAGCGTGTCGAAGACTACCAGGCCCTACTCGTCGCCGATCCGAACACCACGGTGAAGCTCGAGCTCCAGCGCTTTGGCGATGAGTTCTGCGAGAAGATCGCCGGTCAGCCACCCGAGTTCTTCCCGCCCATCAATTGCGCCGCCGCGTCGCCTGAGGAAGTCATCAACGGCTTCATCGACTTCTACGAGAAGCAGGCTCTCGGTTTGGCCGAGGACCTCGCGACGTATGCCGCGAGCCAGATTGGCGGTTCGCTGAGTGACCTCGAAGAACAGGCCGAAGGCGGGCTCGCCTCGATCGGTTCGAAGGGAACGATTCCGCTCCTCGACTTCAAGCAGCGCATCACCCAGCGCATCATTCAGGTCCAGTTCGCGATTGGTCCTGTTCCGTGCATCCTCGAGGTGGACTCGTTCGTGGAGTACGGCATCGCCGGTAACTTCACCTGGGAATTCTCGCCGAGCATCTTGCTCCATCTGAGCGAGAGCCCCCAACCCTTGGCCTTCGTTCGCGCGGGAGTTATTCCAAGCGCGGGCGCCGGACTGACCCTGTTCGTAGGCGCAGGCGGTGGCATCCCGGGCTTCCATGTGTCGGTTGGCGTCTACGGCGACATTACGCTGGCCAACCTGAACCTGCCCCTCACGGCCGGTGCTGGTCTCAACGTAGCGGCGGTGCCCGATCCCCGCGTCGGCGCCGAACAGGTCGTCTTCCCGCCCGGAGGACCGAAGCAATACGTCCTGAGCGCAGGGTACGAATACCAGGCGAGCGTTGTGCTCACGAACATCTTGGCCGCCGAAATCGGCGCCCGGGTGAAGATCAAGGTCCTCTTCTTCAGCAAGACCTGGAAGCTCAGGATCCTGCACCTCGACGGCTTCGGGCCGATCTCGATTCCGCTCATCCACGGCAAAGACGAGCTCTCGGCAGCCGTCGGTACTCCTGATTGGGCTGTCGTGAAGATGCCCGTCGCCTTCCCGAAACTGCCTCGCCTCAAGAAGGGCACGATCCCGAGTCCGTTTGAGACCGTGGGCGAGTTCGAAGACAAGTTGTACTCGGCGAGCGCAACCGAAGAGCTCTTCTACGACAGCCTTTGCCAGTGCAAAGAAGTGAACGAGGGCTGCTTCCGCAGCGACGATTGCTGCGGCAGCGAAGCCGAGGGAGGCACCTCCTTCTGCTTCAATGACCCGAGTGACGTCTGGGGTCCGACGAACACTCCTAAGCAGCACTGTTCATTGTGCCGAGAGGACGAGACGGCGTGCAACGTAGACGCGGACTGCTGCGGCACCGGCAAGAAGTGCTGGGATGACCTGAATACGGGCTCGACCATCAAGACCTGCACCGATTGTCGAAGCGTCGATGAGACCTGCAATACGGCCGCGAACTGTTGCGACACCGACAACACTTGTTGGAACGATCCGGGCGACGCTAGCCCGAACAAGAAGACCTGCACCGATTGCCGAACCGAGGGTGAGTCCTGCGGGACAGACGGCACCTGCTGCGGAAATGCCGAGTGCGTCGTCCCTTACGGACAGGATCCGAACGTCGCGGCCAACTACCACTGCGTGACACCAATCATCATTCACTGAGGCAGCGGGGCCCGCTCGGCGCGGGCCCCCATTCCCAAATCTGGAGTACCGAGCAGTCTTGCGCACGTTCCGTCCATTCTTGGCCACAGGCGGCCTCGGCCTCCTCCTAATGGCGTGCATTTCGTGTGGCAGTGACGCGGGTGACCTGCGCAAGGTCTTCTCCCACTCTACCTACCAGCACACCTTCGAGTGCAACTGAGCCGAGTGATGAACACAAAGCAACTAGGGATGGGCTGCATCATTGTCAGCGCGATGTTGTGCGGTTGCGGCCGTCCGAAGGGCGACCCAGAAGCAGCAGACCAAAGCGCCGTAGCCAACAGGCCAGCTCCCGAACTCGCGTGGCCCGCGGGCAAACGATTGGTCTTCGACGTGACACTCGAGACCAAGGTCGCTTTCTCGAGCGCCCCGGCGGGAACGATTCGACTCTCCGGCAAGTTAGGCGTCGAACAACGAGCTGTCGCGAACGGAACCGAGTTCGCATTCGACAGCCACGGCCTCCATTTCGATCCCGCCCCTGGGACCGAGCCCGCCGAGTTCGCCGACCTCAATCGACAGCTCGCCGCAGCCAACTACAGCTTCATCACGCAAAACGGACGAATCGTCGCGCATCGTGGCCCTGCCAGTTTGAACGTCGTCGTTCGCAACACGCTGCTCTCTCTCGCCAGCCAGTTTCAGTTCTCGACGGCCGCTGATCCGACGACCGGAGAGCTCGAGGGGCTCGATTCATCGGGGCGCTTCTTTTACAAGTACGACCCCTCGAAAGGCGACGTTCGCAAGCGCCACAAGCTGAGATACGGCGAGCTTTTCCTAGGGGTCGAGAACCAGGCGCGTGTCCGCGCCAAGCCCAACCTCAACGTCGAAGAATCTCGCATCGAGATTCAGTTCGACTCGGTGTCGCTCGTCTCGCTGATCTCCCACGAGGTCGTAGGCAGTCCGCTCAATCAAGGCGCGGCCATGCGCGGGGTCACGGACATTTCTCTGAAGCGGGTCGCCGAATCGCCCTCATCGCTGGATCTGAACGCTCGCGCCGCGCTGTCGGCTGAGCTCCCCTTTCAGAGCTTCGAACCCGGCCAGCGCGAACAAGAGTTCGACGTACGCAGGATCGGCAATTTCACCTTCGATTCAGCCATCGAGCAGCTAGTCAAACTCGAAAAGGACGAGAAGAAGGACGACTTCGTTGGCTCAAAGAACGGCGTGCCGATCGATCCTTCGCTGTCGGCGCAAAAGAAGCAGCGCTTGGCCCAGCATCAAGAGGCCTTCGGCGCTCTCGTCGCCATCCTGCGGACCCAGCCGGACACGGTCGAAAGCGCCAGTGCTTACGTCAAAAAACGTAAGCCCGCGTTCCACGTTGTGCTCGATGCTCTCGGCTCCGCAGGCGAGCCTGCGACCCAAAAGGTCGTCGCCGATCTTGCCCGAGACCCCAAGTCCAAGGTCGAGGACCGCTCCGTGGCAGCGCTCGCCCTCGGACAACTGGAACGCGCAACGAAGGACAGCATTCTAGCGCTCGATTCCCTCGTCGCTCACCCACAGTTAACCCAGTTCGGCAGCTTCGGACTCGGCAGCGTGGCTCGCCGCCTCGCGCTAGCAGGTGACACGGAACTCGCCGATCTCGCTTTCTCCTCGCTCGCGGCGCATTTGAGTTCGGCCAAAACGGTTGAGGCGCGCTCAGCCCTCCTTTCGGCCCTTTCAAACACGGCCAATCCGAAGGTCGTCCCCTTGGCCCTGCCTTACCTCAGCGATGCAAACCCGGCCCTCCTCAGGCATGCCGCTCTCCAGGCTCTCCGCCAGGTGGACACGCCCGAAGCCACCGCAGCCGTCGCCCATGCACTCCGTAGCGACGACTTCAGCGATCGCCGTATTGCCCTCGAGTCGATCGAAGAACGAAAGCCCTCGCCCGAACTGATCCAGGCGGTCGTAGAGCTTGCCGAAACCAGCAAGCGGTCTCATGAACGGCTCACAAGCGTGGACCGTTTGGCCAAGTGGGCGCCAGAGCACCCGGAGCTTCGCACCGTCCTGCAGCGTATCGCTCAGAAGGACGAGCGAGAGCTCATTCGAAGCGCCGCTCAGAAGGCTCTGTAGCCCTCGATCGAGCGGGAACGGACGCGGAGCCGTCCCGCATTCCTGCCATAAACTAGAACCGAAACGAGGTCGAGACCTCGGAGTCGTAGCTGCCGTCGCCGTTCTCGCCCCAGGCGCCGTAACAGGTGCCCGAAAGGGAGCCGTCGATCCACGAGACCTTGCAGTGAGTTCCGGCGAAGGTCGCCGACTTTTCAGTCAATCGCTCCTCGTCACCCAGCCAGAAATTGGTCACTTCCTTGTTCACGCTCGGGTCGAGGTCGAACTCGAAGCTTCCCTCCGTGAGCATATGACTCACATTCCAGTTCGTCTCATCATCCACGCAGCCCCAAGCCGGTCCCGCGAGGAGCGTGTACGCGCTGCAGTCAAAGTCGACCTCTGTCGCGCCATAATGGCCGGTGACCCAAACGCAGTTTTCGGTCGCTCCGGCGCATTTGTCTTCGACCTCGGGCACCACCGGCAGGATCGGAGGGCCGTCGCTTCCGCCGCCGCCGCTCCCGACGTCACTCCCTCCGCTTGAGGACGGCTCGCCACCACTTCCTTGGCCGCCGGTCGAGCTCCCGCCATTCGAAGCACTTCCGCCGCTCGCCTTGCCTCCAGAGCCGACGTCTCCGCCTCCTGATCCGCCGTCGTCTTCGGAGCCGCCTCCGCACCCAGCGGCTGCTGCGAGGGAGAGAGCGAGAATCGCCGTGATATATGCGTGGCTAGGGTAGGTCATGGTATTTGCAATGTTAAGGGGTCGAACGACGCTGAATGGTTGAAGCGAGGCACCCGACGACAGCGCCCTGCTCCTGGTCGCAGACGCCATTCAACATGGCGTGACCGTTCATCGCACAAGAATTGCGATACGTCGGTCTTCCTTGAACAGTCGAGGAACGCGCCCATCTCCGCGGCGCAGCTTGGAACATTGAATGACTCGAGGCAAGCCGTGTCACATTGATCATAGCTCGGGCCCCGAAGGAGAAGCCGCGTGCACACGGCTGCACAAGCTAAGCGTCGTTGCCCTGACAAATCACTATGGGTCGCAGATTTCGGTGTGACGGTCTTGCGCACGCTCGGGTCTGAGGTGCGGCTTGGCTCCGGGGTCGACAGCGGGGCAGTTCGCTCCGAACTCTTGTGCTAGCTGGGCTCCGGAACCGGCTCGGCTTTACCCGGGCTGACCCGCCACCTCAAGGAACTCGCGTTGCTGCTTTCGGAGCAGGGCTACACCGAGGCCAACCTAAAGAGTGCCTGGGCAGAAGCCAAGAACGAGGACATCGCTGCTCGAATCGTCGGCTACATCAGGCAAGCGGCCCTTGGTGACCCATTAGTGAACTATGACGAACGGGTCGATCACGCGATCAAGAAGATCAAATCGAACCACGAGTAGTGGCTGGACCGCATCGCCAAGCCCCTGAAGACAGACGTCGTTGTAGACCGCGAGTCCCTCGACCGGGGCAAATTCGCGGCGGACGGCGGGTACCAACGCTTCAATAAGATATCTGATGGGAAGCTCGACATTTTATTGGGGGACCTGCGGGAGCTGTGTGGGACGGGAGAGCTGGCTAATTATAGGAAATCATTCAAATGATTGCGGGTCTCGCTGATTCGTTCTGTGATAAAATCACAATTCATGAATTGTGAAGTTCACGAATTATGATTTGTGATACTGTCCCCTCATGCTCAAGGGTCAGGACCTCCTCGTTGCCTTCTATCTTGCTGAACACGAGAGCGAGACGTTGGCTACTGGGGCCAGCCGGTTAGGATTGAGCGCCGGTGAAATGCATAACGCCGTGCAAAGATTGAAGGGAGCCCGCTTGCTCCTTTCTGAAGGTAGACGGGTTCATCGTCCGTTTCTCATTGAATTCGCCGTTCATGGAGCTCGGTTCGCCTTCGCACCGGTCCTCGGTCGACGTGCGGGTGGCATTCCGACGGCACAAAGCGCCCATCCCCTTCATGAGCAGATCGTGTCCAACGGCAACGAGCTGGTGTGGAAGCACCCGCGCGGAAGCATGCGAGCTCAAACCTTGGAGCCCATCTATCCTTCGGCTCCAGACGCGGCGCTTCGTGACTCGGCTCTCTACCGCAAGCTCGCTTTGTTGGACGGGATCCGCGTCGGGGGAACACGAGTCAAAGAGATGGCTACGGACTTGTTGGTGAAGGAGCTGAGCCATGAAGTCTAATGCGGAGCTTCTTGAGGATGTGGCGCTGGCGCTGGCTCCATTGCCCTATGGGCGAGTTTTCGTGGGGGGAGCGACCACGCACCTGTTCATCAGTGATGTGGCAGCTCCGGGCGTGAGCCCGACGAACGACGTCGATGTGGTTGTGAACGTGCAGTCAGCCGTTGAGTTTTCGGTACACTTAGGGGAGCAGCTTCGACGTCTGGGTTTTCAGGAAGACACGAGCGAGGATGCACCCTTGTGTCGATGGAAAGTTCAGGGAACAACCGTCGACATCATGACGCCCAACGAACAGATCTTGGGGTTTTCCAATCGCTGGTACGGCATTGCTCTCCAGCGGTCAGAAACACATACGGTTGGTGATTTGGAGATCCAAGTGATCGATGCTGTGACCTTCCTTGGCACGAAGATCGAGGCGTTCAACAACCGAGGTAAGGACGACTTTCTTGCAAGCAAGGACATCGAGGACATAATCGCCGTTCTGGATGGTCGTCCAGAACTGAGTTCTGAACTCGAAGGAAGGGAACCAGAGTTACTCGCGTTCATCGCTGCCTCGCTCTCAGCCTGGACGGGGAGGAGCGACTTTGGCTACGCCATAGAAGGCTATCTCCAGTCCGACGAAGAGCGCATTCCACCCCTTAAACTTCGCATCGACTCAATCATCTCTGCCTGCCGCAAGGGCAGCCAAAGTCATCAATGACCAATAACGCCATCGTCGCCCCTCTGGAACCTTTGTCACATCCTGCGCGATGACGGCATTACCTACCATCAGTACGTCACCGAGCTGACCTATCTTTTGCTCCTGAAAATGATGCAGGAGCGGGGCGAGGAGTTTGAAAAGCAAATCCCCAAGGGCCTGCGTTGGAAGGACATGGAGAGTAAAGATGGTGGGAAGAGCGAAGGCGTGGCTCGCCCCCGGAAGGCGGTGGTGGGAGCTACGCTCCCGAGAGCGGAGGTACCTCGGCTGGCGACGAGCTCACAGGCGGAGTGGAGGACTCGACGCTTACAACGCCTGCGCGCTCGCGGCGAAGGATGGGCCATGAAATCGCGGCTTGTTCTGGGTATTGTGGTGCTGAGCGCCGCATTTCTTGGAGCGTGCAAGTTCCCCAGCATTTGAAGGCTCGGACATTTCGCACGGTTCATTTTTGCGCATACTTCGCGGCGAGCCGTTGAGCGTAACTCTTCAGCTCGGGATCAGGATCGTTCGCAGCGAGCTCGTTGATGACGGCGAGTAGTTCGGGAGCAGCGGGGATATATCCGCCGAGCACCTGGGTCGCGAGAATGCGAATGGTTCGGTTTGGGCCAGCCTTCGCCAGGAGAATGAGGGGCGGCGCTAGGGTGGGCGAATAGGGCCGGTGGAGAGAGGCGGACAATGCTTCGCGAATAACCTGATCGCTCGAATCCCCGAGGCCTCGAGCGATCAGGCTGTCGGCGCGCGGGCCCGGAACGAGTCGAGCGCAGGCGATCGCGCCGATTCTCACGTTGGGGTGAGCATTTTCGAAATAGCTCTCGCAAGTATCGAGGGCGAGTTCGCTTCCCGAATTGCCCAGCGCCCGAAGTCCTACTTCCGTGTCGCTTGGAGCCTTCGTCTCCTTCACGCTCTCCTTAAGTTCCTCCACGAGCGGGATGGCCGCGGCAGGGTCGGTGTCCTTCAGTGAATTTGCCGCGCTCCCGAGCCCGAGGCGGGCCTGGTTCCCGTGTGCTGGATCGGCGCGAGTCTCCCGCAGGAATTCAACCGTCTCTGCGGTGGGAGCCTTGGTTGTGCTGAGGTTGATGAGGCTGGAGCGGGTCTGTTCATGGTCGAAACGACGCTCGCGGATCAATGAAGCGAGCAGGGCCTGGGACTCGGGGGTTCCGGCACTTCCGATCGCATCGAGAAGGAGCTTTTGATCCTGGCCAGCGCGCACGTTTCGGCCGGCCTCGGCCAGAGCCGCAGGATCGCTTCGGAGTTTACTCACGAGGGAAGAAAACTGGCGGGCTTCGCCTCGTCGATTGCGGGGAATGGCTTGTTCGAGTTCCGTGATCGAATGCGTGAGCTGCTCGAGAGTCCTTCCGGCGACGGACGCCGTGTCGCGATCGCGGCGACGCGCTTCATCGGGTGGAAGCTGATCGATAGCCGCCGAGACCCAGTCGCCGCTCGTCATTTTGTCGGCTTGTTCGGGGGGAACCTGTTCGACGTCTGTCCGCGTGAGCTCGAACCGAGTTTTGCTCTCCATGGGCGCGAGGCTGTCGCCAAGCGAGACTCGGGTGCTTTCGTCGACGGTGATCGAGTTGACAGGCGCCGTCCAGCTCACGGACGACTCATGAGTGCCCAGCGTATGGACATGTGCGGAGTGAAGAATCTCGACGACAGGTTCGGGGCCCCGCTCGTTCGCGTCCCCGCGCGCCTCAACGAGCGATACATAGGCGAGCTTGGTCTTATGGAGTTGGCCCTTGTCGAGCCGGTATTCAAAATCCGCCTTACCCGTAAGGTCGGGTTCGACAGCGCTCCATTCCGCATTGCCGAGAGGCGCGCCAGTGGCCGGACCAACCCGCTGCAGAAAGGAAGCGACCGATTTGAAAACAGAGAAGCTTGTGGTTCCGAGGTTCGGCGGGATCTGAACTCGATCCACGCGCCCGGTGCGGCTCAAGTGGATTAAAAATGGCTGCGCCAGCTCTTGGCCGAGCTCTTTCGATCGGAGGTTTGGCTGACCGTTTGCGTTCGATTCGCATTGCGGATTGAGGAGCTGGGCGGAGAGAAGTGTTTCGCCGGGTGGCCCCTGAACGCGAGTGAGCGAGAGCGTAGCCTTTGTGTCGATATGGCTGAGGTCTTCCTTTTCCTCCTGCCCCGTTTCCGGATTCTGACCGACAGCGACGGCATCGCTCAGCCAGTGCATCGAATAGAGAACCCGTTGTCCAACGGGCCAGTCACTTCGTGATTCGAGAGGTGCAAGCGCCGCCGTTGTCGATTCGTCCGTTCGAGAACGGAGCGCGAGGAATGCTGCGCTGCCGCAGATGAGGGTTCCTACAATCGCTATCGCGATTGCTCGGTTCCTTCCGATCTGAAGTGACCGAGCGGACGGCGTGGCGTTGGTAGATTCAGCCATATCAAAGGTTCCTTCTCGCGGTTGACGGCAAATACATGCGACGCATTTCCGGCGCAATGCTCCGAGTGCATCCAAATCTAGGGTCGACGCAGACAAGAACGTTCAGCGGCGTCACTGGCACTCGCTCTGAAGTCTTGAAACGCACGGGCGCGCGTACTGGCAGAGGCCGTCGCGGCACTCAAGGTGAATCGCCGCACGAGACAACCATCGGCATTGAATAGCCGTACGTGCATACTTGTGGGGCAACACAGCGAAGCGCGTTGCAGGCTTCGTTGGCACTCCTAAAGCACTTTCCGCTCAAGGAATTCGTTCGGGCTTCGCAATCCGCTGGGAGGCTTGCTTCCTCGTCTCCACTTGGCGGAGGCGGAATTTCTGTAGACTCCGCCGACGAGTTTTGCTGTGAGGAATGCCCAGGCGCCGGACGCGACCCACCACAGTTCACCGCCGAGAGAATCAAGACAGCCGCACTGAGCGGGAATGTGCGCAAAAGGGATGAACTCATGGAAAACTACCAACACCGCATATAGGCATCACTGCCGCTACCATAACGCGAACAGGTAAAGCTCGAGCCGTACACGCCCTTCAACGTACTCTCGATCCACGTCGCCTTGTCGCTGGTGGCTGCCCAGTACATCGTGCTCCCGGTGGTGGCACAGCCTTGCACGTCCGAACCACGATGAGTTCCGAACGCTACATAGTTTCCAGATAGAAAGCGCGTTGCTGGGCCTCCCGAGTCACCCTTGCAAGTTCTGGCTCCGTTGTTCACGGTTGCCGTGAATCGCCGGTCGCCCGATTGGGTTCCGACTGAGGCAACGGAGACGGCTTCCCCTGAGCGACCTGAATATAGGTTTCCCGGCGCGACCGTGTCCGCGGCCGTCAATGCGCCCCATCCCCAAATATCCATATTTTGGCCGATAACAGGCGACGCGGTGCCTAGCCTCAGGCGCTCCTGGCTTGTTGGTACCGAGCCTGAAGCCGTCGTCGGTATCGTGAGGATGGCTGTGTCTGGGTAAGCTGTAGGGGTGTCAAAGTTGAAATGAGGATGGGCGGTCTCTGGCATGAGGACCCAGAAGTCGCTCCGGTCTGTCTGTTTCAAGTTCACGAAGCTGGTGGCGCCGGTCTTGATTCTAACCTTGTACCACTGGCTCGCGTAGTCCCGATCCGTGCAGTGCGCCGCGGTGACGATGTGACGTCGAGTGATAAAATATCCGGTACAAATACCCGAGCCCCCGTTGCGCGTGAGCTCGACAACCGAGAGGTTTCCGGCTGCGAGGTCTCCGTTCCAGATTGATTGCTCAGCTTCGTCGATGGTTTCCTCATCTGGATGCTCAAGAGCACACCCCGAAAGCTGTCCAACCAATACCAACCCAACGGCCTTCCATGCGACTCGATCGAACATCACTTCCCCTTTTTCGCCAGCCCCTCGACCTAGCGCTCGTCGGAGCGTATATCTATGTGAGCGGGGGCCGGCAAGCAGCATTTTGGCAGATCGTGCGCTCCTCCGACGGCTCAAGGCGCCCCTGGGAATCGTGGGCACCGCGGTTCTCAGGGCCTCGTTGGTGACGATTGGATGTGGTTCCCAGCCTAGCCGGCCTATTGCGCCGGAAGAAAAGTCTTCATCGGAAGTGGAGCCGTATCCGGAAGGTACGACGCAGGCAGTGAGCAGTTGCTCGGAGTGTGCGAAACTCGGTCTGGATTGCGTCAGTGGGTACGGATGGGAAGGGCTCTACTGCGCGTACCCCAAACGGGAAGCGAAACCTTCGACAGAGCCGTGAGCGCCCTTTTGACGGGGTTTTACGCTCCGTATTTGCGCGCTTTACATGGGCCTAAATTCTGTCGCGCAGCAGAGCAAAGCGACTGACCCGTCGGCCGAATCGCGAAGCGAAAGAATTTCGGCTGCGGTAGAGTCACCGCTGGCAGTTCTGATCCGGTTCGGTCAAGCGACCGTCACGCGGATGCCGCGCGAACCACCCGAGCGTCGTGTAGATGGGGGGTAAAGTGTGAGGATGTCGATTTGTGAGATCAACCCCCTTGCGATAGGAGTGCGGCTCAATTATTCGTCGGCCCAGATATGGGGACCAGTTCGCATCCTGCGGAACTGGGTCCCTTTGGGGAAGGCTATGAAATATTTCTGGGCGCGCGCGAGCGTTGCGATTTTGGCTTTGGGGCTTGGTGGCTGCGGGTCGGGGGCCGACCTTGGGTCCGAGTTTGAGGATATGGGGGATGCGGAAACCGTTCGGGACAAGCTCGAAGCGGTGACTGTTGCCTCGACGTTCACGGTGAAGCTGCCGACTCAGGTTCCGGTGTCCGATTCGGTGTTGACCGCCAGCGGCACCGCAACGCTGAACGACCGGGCGCAGGTTCTTTCCGCTTCGGGCAAGGGTGCGGTGAGCACGACGGGCGTCGGTCGGTTGACCGTCGGTTTCGATGCAAAGCCTCGGAAAGTCGTCGCCAATGCCACCGCGACGATCCAGGATCGAGCCAAAATTAACGGCGATCTGATCATCGGAGGCGCGGCGACGATCGGAGGCCAGGTGCAAGTTTTCGGCACGCAGCAGCTCAACGCAAATGTTGACGAGCAGCCCGTGTTCCAGGTTCCAGTCTTGGTTCCCGACCTCGTCCTCGGAAATATCAATCTCGAACCCGATCGAACGCAGGTCCTGACCCCCGCGAAATACGGAACTGTCTCGGTGAAGAGCCGTTCCACGATCACTCTTTCGACGGGTGTTTACGAGTTTGCCTCGCTTCAGGTCCTCGAGCCTCAGGCGAAAATTCTCATCGATGATGCGGCTGGTCCGGTCATCATTTACGTAAAAAACTCGTTCATCTACCGAGGCGGGGTCCAGAACAAAGCTGTCTCCGGTCGCTTCCCGAACGTCATGATGGTTTACCTCGGGACGCAGGAGCTCTGGGTCGAGTCACCCTTCCAGGGGCACCTCTTCGCTCCGAACTCTACGGCGCACCTTCGCCCCGGAACCGGTCAGTTCATTGGCTCCTTCTGGGGGAAGAACGTCGATACGAATCCGGACACCGTCCTGGTCCACAAGTCTTTCGACCTCGGCGTCTTCTTTCCGCGCGATCCTGTCCTCGGCGAAGGAGAAGATCCTTATGTTCTCGGCCAGAGCGATCCCGTTCGCCACAAGGCCGATAGTCCGATTATTGCGACTCCGGTATCGGGCGTAACAACGCTTCCTGTCGGTGAACCAAACGAGCCGAACGGAACGCCCAATGCCGTGAATTGCGTGACGAACCTGATCGCTGTTCCGTCATCGAACCCGGCCCAGGCCGCTAGCTTTCGCTACATGACCGACGCCGAACGCTCGGCGGCGGGCTGCAGCGTGATCTACGAAGAGTGTACCTTTGACGCGAACGGCAACGTCTCAGGCCGCTCGACTCCTCCCATCGGGGAGTTGAATAGGCGGCTTCAGGCCAATCAGCCACCGGTGACGACCTCTTGCTCCGCTCTCGCGCCGAAAAGCATCTCGTATACCAATCCCGACGGCTCATCCTCGAGCGAAGAGGCTTGCGGCGTCGACGACGCCGTGCTGAGCCTGCCGCTCGGGCAGCGTCGTGTGTGCTCTCTGGATTCGCAGTGCAACGCCGCGGCCGGTGAACTTTGCGCCGCATTCTGTCCTCCTGGAAAAGTCTGTGCCGATCTGAGCGAGTACGAGCACTACTGCGCAGCGAAGCGAAAGGATTGCGCAGGTCTTCCTGTTCAATCCGCTTGTATCGAGCGGAGCGTCTGCCCCTTCGATGGGTACACAGGCGACGACTATGCGGTCCCGACAAACCCGAAAGAAGTTCCTCCCGCGAGCGCCGCGATTCTGCAGCCGACGGTCCCCGGTGTCCCCGGCTACAAGTTAGCCACGTGCACGAGCAAGAGCGGTCCTTCCCTCGGCTCGACCGACGAAACGACTCCGCCGCAGGATTCCGGGAACGATCAATGGGGCATTAGCTTCACGCCCACCCTGAACTACGGGTTCAACACTCCGCAGCATCCCCTCGCGATTACCCAGGAGCTCGGCGCGAATGGCGAGGCATCATTTGATATCTCAGCGAAGGTCTGGGGCTCGAATGTTCCGATCTTCTACGCAGGCGTGGAAGGTGCGATTGGTCCCGACGAGCTCACTGTCACCAAGAGCACTCAGCTCTTCGGGCAGGAGATTGATCTGACCGGAGAGATTGAGGTCGGCTCGCTCATCCCGGCAACCATCAATCCGATTCTCGTCTCAGGGCCCGTTGCAGACCAAATCGACGCGATCGGTGACGCCTTCGACACCGCTCAGGTCGCCCAAGGTCAGCTCCTCCAGGTTCGCGACTTCCTCCGCAGCCACGATCTCTCGGACCTGACCGATCCTCTGGCAAAGGCCGATGCAAAAGATCTCTGTGTCAGGGCGATGACGATCCTGGGCAGCCAAATGGGCGTGCCGGGCGAATACAAGAGCGTCGACTGGTGCAAGCCTGAACCGCTCTGCGAGGCTGAGCTCAATTGTAGTCCATTGCCTGAGGCGCCTTTCGGCACCTGCGGTTGTGGTGGACTGTTCGGGGGGGAGGTATCGCCCATCGCCGAGACAAGCCAGCAGGCCGCCACCCGGTTTCAGAAGGTCGTGACCGATGCGATCGAAGTCTGGAAGAAGAACCTCGAGGGCGAACTCGCGAAGTTCGGTGGCGATCCGCAAGAAGCCTTGGCTCAAGCAATCGCGCCGGTGACCGGTCAGCTCCCGGGCACGAACGAGCAGCTCGCTCGGGACATTCCGCTGAAGGCTGGAAGGCATCGCTTCGTCGCGTTCAATCTCGCATTCACCTTCCCTGTCGGGCCCGTCCCGGTCACGATGGAGATCGAACTCGCTGGGAGCTGGGGCGTAGATGCGAATCTCGAGCTCGAGGGCCAGTTCGATCCGCGCTCGGAAGAAGATCTGTTCGCTCGAGCTGGGGCGTCAATCGTCCCGGGCATGGACATTCAGGTTCTCGCTTTCGCTGGCATCGACATCGGCTTTGCCCAGGTCGGCATTGGCGGCGACCTCACGCTGATCGACCTCGAGATCCCGATCCGCGGCGGCGGCGAGGTCCGTGGCGAGCGCATTCCTGATACGCGACCGTTCATGATGGACCTCGGGCCGTCTACCCAGGCCCAGGATATTTCCAGCTGGGTGAATTCCGCCGAGCGTCTGGCAAACACGCGCTGGAACGCCGGCTTCTACTATGGCGCAGGACTTCATGCGGAGCTCCTCGCCGGCAACATCAACCTGCAGGCGCGGATACGACTCTTCTTCTTCAGCGTCAGCTTCAAGCAGATCCTCGCTTCCTGGAACGGGATCGAGTTCGACAAGGCCTTCGTCGGTTCGATCCAGCCCGTGCAAGGCTTACAGCTTCCTGACGAAATGCGCGACGTCGTGACGAACCTGGCGGCGCAGGGGAAGAACGCCGCCGATCTGAAGGCGCTCGTTCCTCTCGTCGGAGAGGGGCTCATCGGAAACTACGGGAGCCTCATGCCGATGCTGACCTACGCCGGCCTGAACGAGATTTGGCCTCCTGACTTTGATTCAGTTGCAGCGGTCGTCGCCCTACCGAGCAATGACGCGCTTTGCGGCCCTTACGAAGGGTCCATCGACTAGGCAACGCTCTGGACCTTTGTACGCACCCCGCTGGCTACTCCTTGAGAACCCTTTCTCAGGCTCATGGAGCAGCTGGCCCCGTGCTTTTCTGCCTCCTTCGCCTAAACTTCCCCATGCGAATCGAACAACTTCTCTTTCTTGCGGCTGTGCTTGTGCCGATCGCTTGCGGTACTTCGGGAGCGAATCCGGACGGCACCGGTGGGGCGGCGGGCAGCGGAGGAAGCGGCGATGATCTAACGGTAGCCGGCGGGGCTGCCTCGGGCGGGAGTCAGGCGACGGGCGCGGCGTCGAGCAGCGGAGGTGACGCGACGTCGGGCGGAGGTTCGGGAGGCGGCGGCGAGGTGCTCGACATGGAGCGGGTGCTTCGTGCCCGGAAGGTCAGGCGGAGATTTTCGTTGGGAGATAGAAACGACAGAGATGCTTGTCTCGTGAGAGAGAGCGGAGGACTCGCGTGTTCCACCGCGACATTCAGGACCGTGAATTTTGATAAGCTTGTCGATCTCGTAACCTTTAGCGGTCTGGGATACTGTGTCAGTTTCGATGACCAAACCGTGAGCTGTCGGCCGGCGACGAGTGACCCGCCGGATACGACGGACTTCGCCGCTTCCATCGAGACAGCGGAGGACGTATTTCGCTTCGGTAGCGGTACGGGAGCTATTGAGGTGGGGGGGGGGGTCCGTATGTACGGAGGTCCAGACGTCGTGTTGACCCATCCGTGCCCGTCGGGGTCGACTTTTGGCGGCTTGGATTCGGAATCCTGCGTGCTCGAGCCAGAAGGCAGAGTGACTTGCTTCTGGGCGATCCCGGGAATCGCGGATGCTCCGGACAAGACCGAGTTTGACTTAGAGAACACAAAGTACATCGACTTGAGCCAATCGCTTTCGCTCTTCGCGGCGATTGACGAGGGAGGGGCATTGCGTGTTCGCGCCAAGAGAGAAGACAAGTCTATCACCTATCCGGGCAAAAAGTTCGTTCAAGTTGCAGCGACGAGTGGCTTCTGGTGCATGCTGACCAATGCTGGCACGGTGCAGTGTGATACGTATGATTACGTCCCCTCGGGCGTCGAGAATGTTCCGAGCGGAGAGTTCATTGCAATCGACGTGAACGAGCAGTTTGCTTGCGCTGTACGACCAACAGCAGAGATCGTCTGCTGGGGTCAGGGAGCGCCGACATTTACGGACAAGGTCCGACTGGACTAACGAAAAAGTCATAGTCAAAGAAGGCTAGTGGAAGGCAACGGTCAGGATTCTGAGCGTTGCGGAAGGAGTCTTGCGGGTTCTGTCCGGCGCAGCTTTGTGAGAATTCGGCCAGAATGGGCCGATAGGGGAACGAGAAGGAGCAATACAAATGATGAAGCGAAACTTGTGGATTCGAATGGGGTTGGCTGGTGTTTTCTCCGCGCTCGGGGTGGGGTGTGCGGTTGATGGGCTGGAGCAGGGGGCACCCGGCGACGAACGCCAAGCGGAGCAGACCGTCGTCTATGGTACGGATAACCGGAAAGAGTACTCCGATAGCGGAGTATCGACTTCGGAACGCGCCCTCGCAGATTCCGTAGCGATCGTGCTCAATTCGGCGGGAATGTCTTGCGGAGCGAGCTCCTGTTCGGTTGCTCGAGAACTGCCATTCGTCGAGGAACCGCCCGGGAGCGGAATCTATTACCGCGGCCTTTGCGGCGGTGAGCGGTTTGAAACTCAACGTAGGGCGAAGGGATATGGAGGGACCGCGTTCCTCGTGGGGCCCGACATCGTGGCAACCGCCGGTCATGTAACGCAGCACTTGGATTGCTCCCAAATGCGCTTCGCGTTTGGGTACACGAGCGCTTCGAGTGGTGACGCGCCGTCCAGCGTTCCTGTCGCGAACGTCTACTCCTGCGTTGACCTATTGCGACAAAGTACCGGAGACCAGGATTTCTCTGTCGTGAAGCTGGACCGCCCTGTGACGGGACGCTCGCCTCTTCCCTTTAGGCGGACAGGCAAGGCCTCAAGGAGCGCCAATTTGCTTCTGATCGGGCACCCCTACGGTTCTCCTTTGAAGGTCGCACGAGGCGGAACGATCCAGGACAACGGTCACAACCTAGTCTTCGACGCATCGGTGGATTCCTTCGAGGGGAATAGTGGATCGCCAGTGTGGAATCGAGAGACTGGCCTGGTCGAAGGCATCCTGGTGAGTGGGCAAAGCGACTTCAACATCATCTCACCCGTGGCAGGGGACCCTGATGGGTGCTTGGAGGTTGTCTCTTGTCCGGAGAGTGGCTGTCCCGGTGGTGTAGAAACGGTGACGAGAGCATCTTTGATTCGACATTGGGTGCCAAGCGGAGCGCCAAAGACCTTCGGTAGCGCGAGCATTACGGTCGCCGAAACCTATGCTCAGGGTGTCGGCGGCGATTTCGACGGCGACGGTCTGACGGACATCTTCTTCTACGGTGGCGGCAATGGGGCTCTCGATCGGGTCTACTTTGGCAAGTTCGACAAGACGTTCACGACAATGAACATCGATGTCCCTGACAACTACGGTGTTCCTGTCGTTGGTGACTTTGATGCCGATGGCAACTCCGACGTGCTTTGGTATGTCTCGGGAACGGGGCAGGATCGAATCTGGTGGGGCAACAAGACGCGCACGGCGCTCGGTAGCTCGATCAGCACGATCACGCAGAATGGAACTGGGTATTCTCCCGTGGTTGCTGACTTTAACGCAGACGGGGGCGCGGACATCTTTTGGTACGGGCGTGGTTCGTCGGCGTCGGGGGAGGCGCTGTGGAAATCGCGCAAGAACCGCACGGGCTTTGATGTGTCGACCTATACAGTGAACGGCACAGCGTACTACCCAGTTGCTGGTGACTTTGATAGCGACGGGTACGGCGACATTCTTTGGATCAAGCCAGGCACGAGTTCAACGTCCGCGTGGTACGGAAGCGTCGGGTTCTCCTTTGCTTCTGGAACTTTGACACTGCCATCAAGCGTCGGCACGAATCACCGGCCCTACGCAGCCGACTTCGACGGCAATCGTGCGCACGACGTCTTCTTCTACCTTGCAGGGGACACGTCGGAACCGGTTCTGTTCTTCAGCGCCGAGGTGCCTCGAACATTCGTCGAGAAGACCTACAACGTAAACGCCACATATCAGCCGATAGTTGGCGACTTCAACGGAGATAGCGCCGGAGACATCATCTGGTACGGTCCGGGCGCGTCGAACGATTCAAGCTGGTGGGGCAAACTGAAGTGAGTCCAGGGTCTTTTGGCCGGGGGGTGATGCTCATAGGGATCACCCTGGCCGGTTGCACGCAATCAACGGGAACTGTGCCACGTGGAGAGATGTCAGGCGCCGACAACGAGGGCGGCTATAAGTTCTACGCACGACCCGCGGGGAAGCATACCGACTATCGCGAGCCGGTTCCATTTTCGTTGTGTTCGGAGCCATGCCCTACAGGAGAGGTTTGCGCGAGGGAGGTGAGTGCTCAAGGGCCCGTTGGTGATGCGGAGTGTTTGAAAGCAGTGGATGCCTCGGTGCTTCAAGAAGAGGGAAACTGGAAGAACCCTCTCGTCGTGAGACATGCCAGCTTCGAGCTTTACGACCGAGATGTGGGATGCAAGGGGGCCGGTTGTTCAAACGCGGGCGTGGCCATGCGCGTAGGAGAGTCCTATTGGCCCGTTCGCCTTCCGATGGAAATGGACCTGATTGTGTCGCGGGAATGGGGGCTCCCAATGTTCCCGGGAGCAGACTCGACGCATGTGATCGGGGTGGTCCGGCCGACGAAACTCGGGCTCGACGGCAATCTGGCGTTCGACTTGCTGGCGTACGAGACCTCCGAGAAAGGCCCTTTCATTGACGGGGCTGCGCAGCCGGCTAGCTACGTGGTGAGCTATGGCCGGGGCTCAGGGCCGCGTTGGGGGGCTGCGCTGACTCGCGAGCCGAAAGCGAGAGCCGGCACCGGCGGCGGCGCGTCGACGGAATCGCCGTCGACGGAACCGTAGATTGCGCGCGATATTCGGGCCAACCATGCGAATCGAACGACTTCTCTTTCTTGCTGCAATGCTTTCACCGCTCGCTTGCGGCACGTCCGGAACGAATCCAGACGGAAGCGGTGGAGCGCCGGGCAGCGGAGGGAGCGACGATGACCTAACTGTCGGTGGAGGCGCGGCCTCAGGAGGCGGTCAGGCGACAGGAGCTGCGTCGACTAACGGAGGAAGCGCGACGTCGGGCGGAGGTTCGGGAGGCGGTGGGGAGGCGCTGGATATGGAGCGGGTGCTTCGTGCGCGGAAGATCAGTCGGCGGATCTCCCTGGGAGATTCGGATATTGATGCTTGCATCGTGAGAGAGAGCGGAGGACTTGCTTGTTCGACCGGGTCCTTCCGAACGGTCAATTTTGATAAGGCCGTTGATCTCGTGACTTTCAGCGGACTTGGGTACTGCGTTGTTTTTGACGACCAGACTGTGAGTTGTCGGCCGGCAACGAGCGACCCGCCGGACACGACGGACTTCGCCGCTTCCATCGAGACAGGGGAAGAGGTGTTTCGCTTTGGTAGCGGTACCGGAGCTATTGAGGTGGGGGGGGGGGTGCGCATGTACGGAGGTCCAGATGTCGTGTTGACCCACCCATGCCTGTCGGGATCACATTTTGGTGGCTTGGACATAGAGTCGTGCGTCCTCGATCCGCTGGGCCAGGTAAGCTGCTTCTGGGCAGTTCCTAGTGTCGTAGAATCGGTTGATAAGACGGAGTTCGACTTGGACACCAAAAGATATGTCGATCTCAGCCAATCCGTCTCGCTCTTTGCTGCGATCGACGAGGCTGGAGCTCTTCGAGTTCGCCATGTGCTACAGGACAAATCGATCACCTACCCCGGGAAGAAGTTCGTCCAGGTAGCCGCTTACACGGAATATTGGTGCATGCTGACGAACACGGGCACGATCGAATGTGACACGTACGACTATCTGCCGATGGGTGTTAGCGAGATCCCTGAAGGCGAGTTTATCGCAATTGACGTGAACGAACGGTTCGCTTGCGCTGTACGCCCGATGGGCGAGGTCGTTTGTTGGGGCTCGGGAGCGCCGTCGTTTACGGACAAAGTCCGGCTCGACTAACGGAAAAGTCATAGTCAGAGAAGGCTAACGGGAAGCAACACTCAGGATTCTGAGCGTTGCGGAGCGGACCCTTGCGGGGGGGGCTGGGTGTAGATTTGTGATAATGCGGCCAGAAATGGGCCGATAGGGAATGAGAAGGAGCAGTGCAAATGAAGCGAGATTTGTGGATTCGAATGGGGTTGGGAATGCTAACGACACTTGCACTCCCGGCATGTGCCGTCTCCGGTCTAGACGGTGAAGGTGAACGGAGTGGTTTCGGGGGAGATAGCGCACGGGAAACAGAGGGCGAGATTATCTATGGAACGGAGGTGGCTTCGGCGAATACTCGCTTCCGGCCGGTCGCGCATCTCGAGTTTTCTAAGAACGGAGTCACCTGGGAGTGTGGTGGAACGTTAGTTGGTAGTGACTGGATCGCGTCTGCGGCGCATTGCTTTTACGCTAACGCAGCGACTCGTGGCGCGGGACTAGTTGACGCAGACTTTCAGAATCCAGCGAATTGGAAGATTAGCCTCAATCGCTACGACGAGACGTCGACGGCGGGCGAGGCTCGCACGATGAAGAGTCCACCGAAGATTCATCCGAACTTTAGGTATACGGTGGGTGGAGCCGTCAGGCCGTTTAGCGGCTCTGATGTAGCCGTTGTGCAATTGAATTCTCCCTCCTCGTATAAGCCGCTTCGCCTCGTCGGCCCGTCTCAAATGGCGCCTGTAGCCGAAGGGGGGATTTCGGAGCCGGATTCAGGACTCGGGGCGCGAGTTTCGGCTGTTGGTTGGGGACTCACAGAATACGGTGTGCTGCCGACGAAACTTCGCGAGGTGCAGCTTGCGCTGACCGGAGAGGGAACGAATTGCTACGATCCTACCGGGGCGATTACCGGACACGTTGGAAGCGGGGAGCTGTGTGTCTATTGGTACCTAGGCCTTGGGAATATCAATAGCGGTGACAGCGGTGGACCAATCCTTCTGTCTGTGGGCGGGGTCGATCAGGTAGTCGGAATCAATAGCTGGGCTGTCACACCGACGCAGGTAAGGCTCTCGCCTGGCGTAACAACCCGTGCCGCGGACGTGGCTCAATGGGTCGAGCTTGCGATTACGGGGAACTTCTATTTGTCCAGTGGGGGAAAGAAAGGGTGGACGGCATTGGCGTCTTCCAGTCTGGGTCGGGCCCGCATGAGGGTCGGAGATTTTGATGGGAATGGCCGCGATGACCTTCTTTATGTCTCCGGTGGTAAGTGGTTCGTGAGATGGAACGCGGCAGGGAACTGGGTCGAGGTCGCCACCGATGCGGCGACTGAGACATCGATGCTGACTGGGGACTTTACGGGCAACGGGACTGTCGACGTTCTCATCACAACAGGCTCTGGGTGGTTCATTCGGACAGGAGGCTCGGGCGCCCGAGCCTCCTTGAGTACGTCGTCCGTGCTTGCGGACAAGCTCCTGGTCGGGGACTTCGACGGGAATGGGAAGTCCGACGTGCTCTACGCGAACGGCTCGACGTGGAGAGTGCAATACGGTGCAACCGGGGGGTGGGTGACTACTCGAAACGAGACAAGCGCGAAAGCGAGCCTCCTAGTCGCCGACGTAGATGGCGACGGTGCAGACGACGTGATCGTCACGGACGGGAGCGTATGGCGAGTCAGCAAGAAAGCGACATCATCGCTGACAAACCTCACTAGTAGCGCTACGGTCGCTTCGCAGCTTCTCGTGGGAGATTTTGATGCAAACGGGCAGGACGATGTCCTCTATGCCGACGACAAGAGCTTTCGGGTAAAATACTCCGGGCAAGGGAACTGGGTCCGGCTCCAGTACACGAATGGTACGGCGTCAAAGCTCATCGTTGGAAAATTTGATACGTCGTCTGGCTCCGATGTTCTGCAGTCGGTGAGGTAACACTTCGTAGGTTCGGAAGACGGCGCGAAGCTAAGGAGGAACGTAGCGACATGAACAGGAATGTTAGGAGAGCCACAGCAAGTGCGGAGCGGGCCAGGGCCAGGCGAGTGGCGAGCAGTGCGTTCCTGGTCGCGTTCGCGGCCTGCGCAGGCTGCGGAGGGGAGGGGGGTCGCGCGCCATCGGTTGCGGGGCGACACGCGCCTGCGAAGAACGGAGCCGGGCCGAAGACTCAGGGTGAAACGCGAGCCGTGGAATCTCCGGAGAGCTCCTCGGCTGCTGCGATAGGCGCTAAGCCGTCTGTTTCTGCAGCCGTTGCGAACTTTGGAGTGAGACTGGTGAAGGAAGTAGGGGTGAACGGTGGGAACGTCGCCGTATCGCCCTTGGGTCTTCACATGTCGCTCAGTATGGTGCTGTCGGGCGCGACCGGCCAAAGCCAGGCAGAGTTGGGGCAATTTTTGGGTGTGCCGAGCGAGCCGCGGGCGCTCGTCGAGGCCTATGCATCTCTCGCGCAGGTTCGGGAATCGAAAGGTTTTCACGTTGCGAGCCGACTCGACCTCGCCCTGGGAGCGCATCCCGACGGCGCTTGGGTTGAGGATCTGAAAAGAGGTTTTGGCGCGGAAGTGGCGCTGAATGACTTTGAAAAGGAGGCGCGAGAAGCGACAGCGCGGATTGATGCTTGGTTTAGGAAGGAGACCGGAGGCCGTATCCCCGAGTTGTTCGGGCATGAGAGCCTAACGAATGACACGGAGCTCGTAGCGAGCAGTGCGATCGTATTTGAGGAAAAGTGGGCGAATCGTTTTCGCGTCGTCGACACAACCGACCAGGCATTTACTCTAGTGAACGGGAGTACGGTAAGCGTGCCTACGTTGAGAGGGGAGAAGGTGCGGGTGGGCGTGGCTTGGGGGCCGCGAACAGAAGCGGGAGAGGCTCCAATGCGGAGCGTTGGGCAAGACGGACCGTACTGGGCGGCTATGCCGTTCGAAGGGGGCGAATTTGTATTGCTGCTCGGGCTTCCACGAAGCACCACGTCGCTACCAGAGCTCGAGGCCGAGCTCGTGAACCCGGGCGTGGCGAGTCTCCTCTCTTCGATGCAGTATAGTGAACGGGAAGTTCGGCTGCCGGAGGTCGACTGGCTCACGCCGAGCACAGACTTCAACAGCGTGCTCATGGCGCTGGGCCTTCGCAAGGCCTACGCGGGACTGTCGCTCGGTCGAGCCAACCTGCCGGGCGATTGCGTTCTGTCACGAGTCCTCCAACGCGTTCGGGTGCGCTGGAATGAAGAGGGCGCTGAGTTTGCCGCTGCGTCCAGCGTTGTAGTGGGCGAGAGTGTGGGAGCAATTGTGGTGAAACCTTTGGCATTCGATCACCCGTTTGCATTCGCCCTGGTTCATCGAAGTACGGGGATGATTCTAGTGCAAGGACGGGTCATGAATCCGCTGAAGTATTGACGGCGGTCGAACAAGGTTCGTATCCACAATGAACGTTTCGGCACCGCGCAATCGGGCTTCAATCTTTGCACGACACCGGCGCAGCGGTTTGCTTCCGATCCAACGCCCGGCGAGTGCTCCGCGACGCTCATTGACGACGACCTCGTCCTGACGGCCGGTCATTCTGTGGACGATCCCACGGAACCTGACACGGCCTGTTCCAACTTGAAGATTGCGAGCAATGATGGCTCGTGTTCAGACTCTTCCAGTTCCTCAGCGATCACATACACCGTTCCGCTCGGCTACGAGGGCGCCTACGAGCTTCGGGCCGGGTGCTACAGTGCGTCGACGTGTCTGGGGTCGGTAGGGCTTCGAGATCAATGAGGAGCTATAGGTTGCTCAAGGGGAAGGCTCCTCAGTGTTGGATAGGAGGGCTCGTTGTGAGCGCGCTGATTCAGGTGGCCTGCGCTCGCGCAGGCCACACTCCCTTGCCCCCCAAGGAAGGCGATGCCTCCGCGAGCGGCGGCGCGACCGGGGTTTCGCTTGATGACGCGGCTTCTACCGGCGGAGACGCCGTTGCGGCTTCCCCGTCGGCCGGAGGCAGTCGGAACCTTGCGGTCGCATCTTGCGATGGGCTTGTGCCGTGTCGGCGCAAAGCGGACTGTCATTCGGGGGAGTCTTGCCTCCGCTTTCCGAGCTGCGGAAATCAACGGTACCTCTGCGCGACATGGGAACATGCCTGTGCGATAGGGTGCGGGGCGGGCGCGCCTTGCGCTATCGGGAAGAGCAAGCCTCCGGTAGTGCTTTGCGACCCTGCTTCGAAGCCGTAGTTTGGGCGTGGCTCGGGAGAGGCGATGCGGGCCTGTCGCATTGAACGGCGCACGGTGACTGATCAGTGAGTTCCGGGAGCGTGAAGTTGGCGTAGGTGGGCTTGGGCGAAGGCTCGTCCGAGCTCAATCGGAAGTGGCGTGCCGGGGCCCTAAAAAGGGTTTTTCGAGTACAAGGAGATAGCGGCTCGAAATGCTCAAAGGGGACAGATGAGAATAGGAGTAAGGAACGGCGTCTTGGAATCTGTCATGCGAATCGAACGACTTCTCTTTCTTGCTGCAATGCTTGGGCTGATCGCTTGCGGTAATTCCGGAACGAGTTCGGAGCCATGAAGACGCGGCTTCTTCTGGGTATTGTGGTGCCGAGCGCCGTGTTTCTTGGTGGGTGCAAGTTCCCAGCATTTGAAGGCTCGGACATTTGCTCGGGGCTTGTGGCGGGGGATCGTCTTCGCCTTGAGCTCGTGAGTATCGAGCAGGATTCTCCCGACTACCCTTGTAGCCCGGAGATTGGGCTCGAAGTTGAATCCATCATTTCATCGAAGATTTATAGCAACGGAGAAGCTGGATGCGGCAAGGCGGTTGGTCCGGTCGATTTTGATTCGGCCCAAGCGCTCGGTCTCGAGTTCGATTTGCAGGAGAGTCTCTACGTCGGTGATTCGCGTGCGAACGCTTGGGTGAGCTTCAATAGATCCAAGGAAGGTGATTGCGAGGGCGAATTCACCTTTAAGCTATTTGGGGCGGACTCTTCCCCAATCGAAAAGGATGCGTCTACGGGGAACCTCAATGTGAGCTACATACCTCGACGCGGGCCAGACAATTGCAGGCAAGCTTGCCGGCACAAGTTCGCTGTCACTGCGTCAAAAGAGTGATGTATTTGAGCGTTCAGGCGAGCCCCCTGCAATTGCCCCGCTCTCGCGGACAGAGTTGGGCTTAGGTTAATTCAGGCGGCCAGCTGACAGGCTTGAATTGGTTCGGGATGGAGTAGCCGATGGTCGAATGGCGACGCCCAAGGGAAGCTCTGGAAGGTCTGGGTTGTGTGCCGCAGGCCCTCCATTGCAGCATCGAAAAGCAGTCGAAGCACGGAAGCGACCGAGGTCGTTCTCAATGGCTTCAACGGAGTTGGAGCCCACCGATGGCTATGCCGCATACCGATTAGCCAAGAGTAGGGCGGCGACGTCGCGCTCGCTCGCTCGAGAGAAGGAGGACCAAGCCCCGGAGGCGCGCAGAGCGCGCTGCAACCCGAACGATGGGTTAGTTAGGGCTCTACTAAAAGACGGTGCGCGAGGAGGGACTTGCTACCGCAACAAGCTGCCGAGAACTCCTGGACGCATCGAGAGAACGTGGAGGCAAGTAGAGAGAAGGAGGTCCAAGCCCCGGAGGCGCGCAGAGCGCGCTGCAATCGAGACGTTGATCCCTTAGGGCTCTATTCAAAAAAACGGTGCGCGAGGAGGGACTTGAACCCCCACGAGTTACCCCGCCGGAACCTAAATCCGGTGCGTCTGCCAATTCCGCCACTCGCGCGATGATGAGAAAAGATAAGAGAAAGTTAAAGAGAACTAGCACCGGATTCGTGCGAGCGGGGTTGGGGCCCCGCGAGGGAAAAGAACAGAGCCGGTGCGTCTGTCAATTCCGCCACTCGCGCGATGATGAGAAAGATAAGAGAACGTCGATCACTCGCCCGACACCCAACGAAGGGAGTGCAGCGCGGCCCCGTAAGAGGCCGCGTCCCATAGCGCACCGGGTCGAACGAACCAAGAGCTTGCGCTCGCTTTCGAGTACCAGCGGGTTGCGATGACGCTGCTGCGGCGCGCTCGAGGTTTGGGCGGCTGATTCGCAAGGGCCAGCCATGCCTCGCGGCGATGGCTTCGATGCAGAATTGCGGCATAGTTGTAATATGAACCCCCAAAGGGGAGCCCCCAGGGGGCGGGGCTATGCGTCGATTCATGAGCTGAGCTAACCTCCTTGGATATTCCGCGGCGCGTTTCGCCGAGCCAGCGGCGAGTTACCTATGAAGAAGTCGTTTCGGGGCTTTCCCATCTTAGTGTCTGCTTTTCTCGGCCTTGGTGCCTCAGCCTCGTGCTCCACGACGCCGGGGAACGGCGGCAACGCTGGGGGAAGCCCGTTTTCACCTATGGGGGGTGCCTCTGCAAATGTCGGTGGCAACTTCGGTCAGGTGGGCGGCCAAAGCAGCGACGGCTTGGAGACTACGGGCTCTACGGGGTCGGGGACGGGCGGCAGCGAAGGCGAAGGCCTGGCTTGCTCTTCGTTTGGCACTCTGAGCTGCGGCAACCAAGCGCTCAGGCCGAGCACAGTGGGCGCCAATGTCCTCATCGTTCTCGATCGCAGCGGAAGCATGGGGCTGGTCGTGGATCCGGTCCAAGAGACGACGCTGTGGAGCTCTGTTCGGTCTGCGCTCTCCGCGTCTCTCGAGGAAACGACGGATGCCATTTCGTTCGGGCTCGAGCTCTTCCCGATGACCGATGAAGGGCCTGTTCCTTATGAGTGCGATGGTACCGCCTGTTGCGCCGTGCCGTCCGCAACAAGCGGCCTCGACGCCGACGTAGTGCCGGGCGTTGAAAATCGCACCAAGATTTCGGAGCTGCTCGACACAGTGGGCTTCGGCGGCGGCACGCCTACGGCAGCCGCGCTGGCGCGGGCACACACCTATTTCTCGACGGGCGCTGGCAAAGACATAAATGGTCAGCGATTCGTGATGCTGGCCACCGATGGCGGACCGAACTGCAACGCGGACCTCACTTGCGAAAGAGAGAAGTGCACCCGCAATATCGACAAAGGTTGCACGAATCTAGAGCTGAACTGTTGCGACTCAGCCAATACCCCTGCCTTTGATGTACCCCAGGGTTGCCTGGACGACGAAGGCACCACGGCCCAGATCGAGGCCCTGAAAGACATCAACGTAGAGACGTTCGTGATCGGTCTGCCCGGTTCCGAGCTCTACGCGGCGCAGCTCAATGCCTTTGCCGAGTCGGGCGGCCGGCCGCGTCAGGGGGCCGACGAGAGCTATTACAAGGTGGGCGCAGACGGTGCGAGTGACGGACTCTTGGCCGTGTTTCGTGAGATTACGACGCAGCTCATTACGAGCTGCCTGGTGCCTCTCGATCACGCGGTGGACGAGAAGAAGCTCAACGTGGCTGTCAATTGCGAGCTCATCCCCAGCTTGGGCGCCAAGGGTGGAGGAGCGGCGGGAGCGACGGGAGCCGAGACGAACGGTTGGTACTATGACGTCCCTCTCGATGCGACGAACGGCGTGATTCAACTCGTCGGTCCTATCTGCGACAAGATCGAGACGGAAGGCGTGGAGCGTATCGACTTGCTCGAAGGGTGCGACACTTTCGAATAAGCCGAGGCGAGAGCCCTTAGGAGCTTCGGGTGTGTAAGGTGAAGGCGCTCAGCGCCGTTCGAGCCGCTTGAAGACGGCTCAGAAAAGGAAATTCGGAATGGCTAGCCGCACTCTGTCCAGCGTGAAAAAGAACCTCGTCCTAGCTACTCTGCTCGGGAGTGCCGCGGTGTTTGCCTGTAGCAGCGATAAAGGCGGCGGGCCGTCTGACTCAGACGCAGGAGACTCCGACTCTGGCGATTCAGATTCTGGCGATTCAGATTCCGGGAACTCGGACTCGGACTCGGGTACGGCGACCGGGGCGCGTAGCGGAACGGGCGCTAGCTCGGGCGTAGGCGGGAAAGGCAGCGGAACAGGCTCGACCACGGGCGCGAGCGGCGGCGCTCGTTCGGGCTCGGCGTGCGGTATCTCAAACCAGAACCAGGGTGGTTCTCGTCCTATCGATACCGATTTCGAGGCTTGCGCTGAAGAGTCGCACTCGGCTGAGACCCTCCCCGCTGACATTTTCATCATGATCGATCAATCGATCTCGATGGGCGACAATCGCCTTGTACAAAATGACCCGGACTCCCCGACGCGCTGGGAGGTCTTGACGAAGGCGCTCAAGGGCTTCGTTACGAGCTCCGACTCCGCCGGGCTCCGCGTTGGACTCCAGTACTTTGGTATCAACCACAATGGCGCCGTGTCTTGCGAGGTAGACGACTACGCGAGCGCCGATGTCGAGATCGCCGAACTCCCCGGCAACGCCGGCGACTTGACGGCCTCGATCGACGAGCACTTCCCCTCTAGCAGCACACCCTCGGTCCCCGCTTTAGAAGGCGCGCTCAGCTATGCCCGTGATTGGGCCGAGGACCACCCCGAGCGCTCTACGCTCGTGGTCTTCGCGACGGATGGCTATCCCACCGAATGCGATAAATCACAGATCTCTGATTTGGAAGCGCTCGCTAAAGCCTATGCCGAACCGACCGACGGTTCGCCGCGCATTCCGACCTTCGTGATCGGTATCGGCGAAGTTTCGAACCTGACGCGGGTTGCACGAGCGGGCGGCACGGGCGATGCCTTCTTCGTTGGCGATTGCCCGAGCGCGGTAGAAGACTTGCAGGTCGCGCTGACTCGCATCGCTACTAGCCCCGTGGGCTGCGAGTTTGAGATCCCTGCGCCCGAAGGCGAGCTGGCGGATCTCACCAAGATCAATTTCACTGTGACCCCGCCCGATGGCGAACCCTTCACCTTCCCGCGTCTACAGAGCGAGAGCTCGTGTGGCCAGGGTTGGTACTTTGACGACAATTCGGCTCCGACCAAGATCATCGCTTGTCCGAACACCTGTGCAGGCTTCGGCTCGGCAGTTGTCGATGTAGTGATCGGCTGCGAGACGATCATCCTCCAGTAGCTTCGTGATTTTGAGCTTGCTGGGCGGCTGCTCCGGTTACTACTTGGTCGCCCTGGGCGAGTCTCGAGCATGACCCGCCCGGCGGAAATTTCTTATGTTTTCCCCTCGGTTTTGGCGTTTTTGTTCGCTGGCTCTCGTGTCCGCCGTCTCTGCCTGCGCGGGTCAGGCGCCCCATCCTGTCATTAGCGCAGACGCCCGAGAAGAATCGCCGCTTGGCGCGCCGATACGCGCGCAACTCGAAGCGGAGAAGGTGCTGTTTGCCCTGCAAGGTAGCGAAAACGACTTTCGCAAATGCTTCATGCGCTCCATGAATAGTCGCGGGCTGGTCGAGACACGCTTCGAGCTCAACGACCACGGTGAGGTTGAAAACGTGGAGGCACTGAGGTCCACCATCGAACGGAGTGATGTCGTCGAATGTGTTGAAGGAAGACTCAAAGCGCACGCCTTCGGTCTTCAAGATGGCCCCAAATGGGGCAGGTGGACTTTCGTGTTTCGTTTGGCCGAGCCCATTCCCGACACCAAATACAAAGGTCGCCTCAAGCGCGAAAAGCATCGACAGCCCTTGGATGGCGTTGTGGTCGATCCTAAATCCCCGGGTTCCCTCGACGCAGACAAGATCGAACAGCGCGTTGCCGTAAAGTACCCTTTGTTCGCGCGCTGCTATCGTGCGTCTGTGGATCGCCGTGGTCGCTCCGAGGGTGTGCTGCGGCTGAACCTCGAGGTCGATGAGAGTGGCTCGGTTCGTAGTGTGGCTGATGGGGGCTCAGTGATGCCGGACCCTTACGCGGTGGACTGCATCGCGGAGGGCTTTTATGCGATGGAGTTCCCGAGGCCGAACGCTGGGCCAGTCAGGGTCCGCTACCGGCTCGATTTTGAATGAGGTTGAGGTAGGCGGCTCGGCTACCGGCGAGCTTTTCCGTCTATTTTCGCCGAGTTTGGGAAGAGCCTGAAGTTCGCACGGAGCCCTGCCGTACTCTAGTGGGCAAATGACCGGCGCTCTGTCCCTACCCCCCAAGAAGCGACGGTTGTCCTTGTCCGTGAGCGGTCGAGTCATCTTGCTCACCGTCATCGTATGGATCGGGCTTTTGGCTGGGATGTATGAGCTTCAAGAGCGCATCTTTCGCCCCACTTTCGCCAAGATCGAGTCGAACCTCTTGGTCAAGGATCTCGAACGGGTCGAGGCCGCCATATTGCGCGAGGGTGAACAGCTCGGTCGGGCCGCTGATGACTACGCTTCGTGGAGCGACATGCGCGCGTTCGTGGTGTCAGCCGGCAAAGGAGAGCTGCCGCGCGCGTTGACGCCGGCCATCCTCGACACGCTCGATCTCGACGCCATCTTCGTTTTTAACGCGGTGGGTCGCGTTCAACACTCCATTTCTCGGGTGTCAGACAGTGTGGTCCAAGAGAGCCCCGAATACAGCCCCGTGGGCTTCGCTAACCAGTTTCCCGTCATCGCTTCGGTGAAGGCGCAAGGCGGCGATGCGCATCGCTCGCAGGGCCTGGTTCGCTTCCGGGGCAATAGGCTCGTCTTCGCCGTGGCGGCACCGATCGCCGAAACGGCTGAGGGCGGACAAGCGCTCGGTACAGTGGTGATGCTGCGCGAGCTCAACCAACGAGCCATTAACCGCCTGGCTGAGCAGGTGCGTTTACCGGTGACGATTCGAGCCAAGGGCGCGGAAGGGCCGAGCCCGGCTGCGCACGACGCCGTGCCACGGCTGGTCAACAACCAAATTCAAGCTGACGCGTGGCTTCGCGACCCGTTCGGGCAACCCATCGCTGAGTATTCCATTTCTCGTCCGGCCACGATCTTAGAGCAAGGGCAGGGGACGCTCATGAGCGGCGGCGTTGGATCGCTGGTTGTGCTCTCGGTTATCTTGGTGCTGCTGATCGCGGTGTTGCAGCTCTCGGTCGTTAAGCCGCTGCGGGTGTTGACTCGGTCGGTGGAAGAGATGCGCCGCACTGGCGATCTCACGATTCGCGTCAATCTGAAGCGAGACGACGAAATTGGGCTACTCGGCTACAACTTCGATCGCCTGGCGGCCTTGCTCGACGAACGCACCAAGACGCTTGAAGAACTCGCGACGACCGACGGACTAACCCAACTCTACAATCGTCGAACCATCATGGAACACGTCGGGCGAGAGCTCGAGCAAGCGCGGACTGCGGCGATGGAGCTCTCCGTCTTGATTATTGATGTGGATCACTTCAAGAAGATCAACGACACCGTGGGCCACGCCGTGGGGGATCGCGTTTTGCGCCAGGTGGCGGCGACGATCCGTGGCTGTCTTGGAGTGCGCGCTCGCGCGGGTCGCCTCGGGGGCGAAGAATTCTTGGTAGTCTCCTCCGGGTCGGGGCGTCCCGACGCGCTTCGTCTCGCCGAGACCATCCGAGTCGCCATCGCCGAAGCTCCCGTCCAAGGGCTCGATTGGCAGGTGACGGCCAGCGTTGGGGTCGCGTATTTTGCCGGCCAGACGGCGCATGGGCTTTTGGCCACCGCCGACCTCAATCTGTACCGAGCCAAGCAGAACGGCCGAAATCGGGTCATGGCAGACGAAATTCCAGCGTCGCTCCTTCCTGCTGCCTCTATTCCACCGCCTGCCGGTGGAATCGCGATTATCCTCTGAAGCCCCTTCAAGGTGAGGAGGAGATGCTGGTAGAAAACAGCATCGTGAGTCGTTCCCCTGCCCGCGTTGGGCGTCGCGCTACGGTCCAAAGAAATTTCCGGATGGCGATATGGGCGCTTCCTTTCGCCTTGGGCGAGCTCGGGGGTTGCGCCTATGTGATTGTGCCTGAAGGCGCGAGCGAGAGTGCGGGGGGCGCCGCGTCCGCTGCGGGCGGCGCAGTCTCAGATTCGGGCGGAGCAGCCAGCAACGGCGGCTCGGCTGTAGTCCCGAGTGGAGGCTCAGGTTCATCCACCGGTGGACGCGTAGGCGCGGGCATGGGCGGCCGCTTCGGAGCTGGCATGGGTGGACGCGTAGGCGGTGGAACTGGGGGCGCTGGAACAGGGGGCGGCGTAGCCGTCGATCCAACGTGCACCTGCGCGCAAACTTGGGTTGTGTCGACCAATATCACTCCTCCGCTCACGCCGGGGGATTGCATTGGCTACATGGGGACGCTCTACGAGTACGATCCGGAGATGCCGAACCAGCTACAATGGGCTGATCCTGCGTGTACCCCGCCGACCTCGGGCTCTCAAAACTGCATGTACCACGCACGGCTCACCAGCCGTGGGCCGTGTCCCTGAGAGCGCAGCTAGTGAGCTCTACGCGGAAACTCGGGTGGTTTCTTTGAGCTGATCACCCGTCAGTCCAAAGCGTCGCTCGATGCCGCGAAAGCGCTCGATCGCTTCGCGCAACTGAGGCTCGCCAAAATCGGGCCAGAAGATGGGTAGGAAGAGCAGTTCGGCGTAAGCGGCCTCGAGCAGGAGGAAGTCGCTCACTCTCGACTCACCCCCGGTGCGAATCAGGAGGTCGACGTCGGGCACAATTCGCGTGGTCATGGCGGCGCGAAGCGCAGCTTCCGTGATTTCTTCGGGGGCTCGTTCACCTCGCGCAACCTGGGCTGCGAGTTCGCGTGCAGCTTGGACGACGTCGTCTCGAGCGCCGTAGGAGAGGGCTAGAGTCAATGTGGTTCCCGTGCAGTGCGACGTAGCCTGGATGAGCTGATCGAGAGAGTTGCGCGTCTTCTGCGGCAAATCTTCTCTACGGCCGATGACTTGCACGCGGACGTTTTGATCCAGGAGCTCAGCCTTTTCCTTTTCGGCGAAGTGCTTGAGGAGCCGCATCAGGGCTTCCACCTCGAGTCGAGGACGCCGCCAGTTGTTGACGCTGAAAGCGTAGAGGGTGAGGTACGGCAGGCCCATGCGTCCCGCCGCCTCCAGCGTGCGGCGGACGGCCTTGGCCCCCTCCGTGTGTCCTGCCCAGCGGACTTCACCGCGGGCCTTCGCCCAGCGACCATTGCCGTCCATGATGATCGCCACATGGCGAGGCATGGCTCGTATGCCTTCGTCCTCGATGCTTCCCGATCCCAAGAGTCGCTGATTCATAGGCCAGTCCACAATTTGGCAGAATAAGTCGCGCTTGTCCGCGGCGGATCCGTGGAGGTTCTGTGGAGATGGGGGGCCGGACTCCCGCGCCCATGGGCCCTCGGGGCTGAAAGAGCCCGCGCACCGCGGCTTTAGCTCCGGGGTAGGCTCAGTTGGAGCACGACTTTGGGTGGCCCGAAGTTTTGAATCTGAACGTTTCCACCGTGAGCTTCCGCGACCGCGCGCACGATGGAAAGCCCGAGGCCCGTGCCCCCTTCGCTACGCCGCGTGGTGACGAAGCGCCGAAAGATGTCCTTTCGTACATGGGCCATCACCTTGCCCTCATTGTCGATTGTGATGAGAATCTCTTTGGGGGTCGAGCTGAGCGCGATGGTCACCTGGCTACTTTCGTTCGAGTGGACGAGTGCGTTCGAGAGCAGGTTATCGATAGCTCGGCCGAGCCAGATCGAATCGCCGCGAACCCACAAATCTGCCTCACTGCGGACGGTGACGCGCGTCTTGGCCTCGTCGAGAGATTCCACGACTCCGCGAATGATCTCGCTCAAATTGACGCGAGCTTTGTGGTCAGGTCGCCGCGTCTCGACCAGCGCCAGGTCGAGGAGTTCATCTGTGAGCGTCTCGATGCGCTCGGCAGCCTCGCGGATGCGCTGCACGAAACGACGAGCCGAGACGGGATCCTCAAGCGCGCCGTCTTCAAGCACCTCGGCGCTGGCGATGAGGGCCGCGACCGGATTTTTGAGTTCGTGCGAGAGGTCTGCGGCAAAAGTCTCCACGAAGGGCCTCCCCTCCAGCTTGCGGCGCATGGTGTCGATGGCGAAGATCAGCCGCCCCACCTCGCGAGCCGAGCCCTGTCCGGGCAAAGGCGGGCGATGACCTTCGCTCACTTGCTCGCCGAAGTCGCTCAAGGCCTCGATTGGCTCGGCAATGGCGCGGCCGATCCAGGCTGCAGCCAAGGCTGCGGCCGCGCCGAGGACCAGCGAAATGACGAGCACCGTTGGCGCAATATCGGCCAGTAAGGCGCGGATCATGATGGTGGGTTTCACGACTCGCACCAGCCCGACCTTTTGAGACGCGATATGGATGGGCACGTCAACGTGCACCGCCCCGGTCAGCGACGCTCCGGAGCCACCGTGCCTTGGATAGAGCAGCGCCCCCTCTGGGCTCAAGAGCTCGAGGCCCGTTGGTTCTAGAGTCTTGCCAGGCTTGAGCGGGAATTTATCGAGCATGGCCGCAAAATGCTGGAGCGAGGTTTGATTCCGCTCGAGTTCGTTTTCAATCAGCGATGCGATGGCCAGCGCTTCGTCGCTTGCCGCTAGCTGGGCGAGCCTAGAGGCGCGCGCCTCGACGCGGTCGATTACCAAAAGACCAAGGCCAAATGCGAACGCCCCCACGATGGTCGCGAGCGCCAAAAACACCTGCATTCGCACCGAAATTCCTCGCGTGCGCGAACGAATGAGCCTGCCTACGACGAAGGTCAGTAGCGCAATCAAGCCCACGGCCGCGACCCCGACCACCCACAATCGAATCATACCGCGTGGGCCCCATCGCTCAAGCGGTAGCCCACGCCGCGTACCGTCTCTATCCAGCTGGAACTTCCGCCTGCATCCACGATTTTGCGCCGCAGCGCTTTGACGTGGGAGTCGATGGTGCGGTCGCTCAGAGCAAAGCCGTTGCCCCAGATGGCATCAATGATGCGGGCTCTCGAGAAGACATGACCAGGTTCCGTCAAAAGAAGAGCCAAGATATCGAACTCGGCGCGGGTGAGCTCGAGGGGACGAGCCAGCACGCTGGCGCGCCTTGCGCTCGGGTCGATGAGCAGAGGTTGAGGCGCAGAGGAAGGTTCGTCTGCGTCCGATTCGGCGCTCGAGCGCCGCAGCACCGCGTGAATTCGCGCCACCATTTCGCGCGGCGAGAAAGGCTTAGTTACATAATCGTCGGCGCCCGAATCGAGCGCTCGCACCCGGTCGCCTTCGCCGGCTCGACTCGACAGCACAATCACAGGAGGTAGCGAGCCCAAGCCGCGCAGCGAATCGAGCAGAGAAAGCCCGTCGCCGTCTGGCAACGTCAGGTCGAGTACGACTAGATCCACTTTTCCCTGACGAAGGTGCGCCTGGGCCTCCTCGAGCGAGCGGGCCTCGAGGGCCTCGAAGCCACCGCGCACGAGCACGAACGAAAGCGATTCGAGCAGGGCAGGCTCGTCGTCGACCAGGAGCACACGCGTCACCGTCGCCATCTTGCTTCGAATTGGCACAAACATCACGCGCCGTCCCAGAACCCTGTTTTCGCCTGCCAGAGGGGCTCCCCGCCCTGCCGTTGACTTGCCGCGGAAGCTGCTGCATTTCCGTATCGGTGAAGACCCTGCTCTTGATGCGCCATGCTAAATCGAGTTGGCGCGACGGCGACCTCGCAGACCATGAGCGAACGCTGAACGCGCGCGGCGCTCGTGCCGCCCCGTGGATGGGAAAGTGGCTTCAAGAACGCGGAATCGCCCCCGATCAGCTTGTAACCTCGACCGCCGTTCGCGCCGTAGAAACGGCGAAAGCCGTAGCTCTGGAGCTCGGCTACTCGGGCTCGCTTTTACTTGCGCCTGGGCTCTACTTGGCAGCCGTACGAAACCACATCGAGGTGATCTCAAGCCTCGAAGCGGATCCCGCGAGCGTTCTCATTGTGGGACACAACCCAGGGATCTCGGAAACCGCGTCGGCACTCAGCGGCATCGAGCTTGACATGCCCACTGCAGCCCTAGCCTGGATCGAACTGGATATTGACCACTTCTCAGAGCTTCAGAAGACGACGCGCGGCCGGCTCGTGCAGTTTCAGCGGCCCCCGCAAGAGGAAAAAGGGTCCAAATCATCGAAGAAGGGAAATTCCTAGGAGGGAAGAGCTTCCCCGTAGCCCTCTGGGCCGAGACGGGGTATCCATCCCCAGCTCATGGACGGAACCGCACAATTGCCTCCGAAACCGGACGTCGCGCTTGCGCTCTTGCAATCCACGATGTCGGTCTACGTGCATCTCGATCCGCGAGGAGACGACGTGAAGGTGCCCGCGTGGTTTAAGAAGCAACCTCAGTTGGTGCTTCAAGTAGGCCTCAATATGGCGGTGCCAATCCCTGACCTGGACGTCGGTCAGGGTGCGCTGAGTTGCACGCTAAGTTTCAATCGACGACCGGAGTTCTGTCGCATCCCTTGGGACGCCATTTATGGCCTGGTGGGGGACGATGGGCGCGGCATGATTTGGCCCGAGTCCATTCCACCCGAAGTCGCGAGTGCCCGCGATGCGCGAAGCAAAGAGAGCAAGCCCCCACGGGGTCACTTGCGCTTGGCCCATTCCGATCGCGCTCCCGCGGATGACGAGGCGGACGAGGATGCAGCTCCCGGGGCAGCGGCGCTCGATGTGGCGCCGCCCGGAGTGACGAACCCCCAGTCGGTCGAGTCGCATTCGTCGAAGCCCGATCGTTCCCAAGAAACCCGGGCCAACTCCAACGCGGCGCCTCGGCCATCCGTGGGTCCTTCGACGCGTCCCTCGGCAGTTCCTCCCAGTGTTGCGCCCAAAGCGCCGTTCAAGCGGCCATCCATCGTGCCGCCATTGGCGTCACCTGAGGAGCCTCGCCAGGAGAGTGCTCTGTCGAGTGAGGCTGCGGAGGAGAGTCGCGGGGGTAAGGGTGGTTCGGACCGAGGTCGCTCTGGCGGGGCTCGCTCTGACAGCGCCAGACCCGAGAGTGCCAGGCCTGAAAGTACCACGCCCGAAAGTGGGGGAGCCAGCGAACGCCGCTTGCCTCCCTACCTTCGCATTGTGAAGTGACGTCAAGCGAAGCGCTCCATGGAAGTCGTTTGCGGAAGGTGCAAGGCAGACTACGAGTTCGACAACACGCTGATCTCGGCGCGGGGCACCACCGTGCGCTGCACCAATTGCGGGCTCCAGTTTAAGGTTTTTCCTCCGGGTGGCGTGGGCGCCCCCGAAGAATGGAGCGTACTCGGCGAAGATGGGAAGGTCATTTGCTCTTACGCGACCCTAGCCGACTTGCAGCGTGCTATCGGCTTCGGTGAGCTAACTGGGGACGATCTGTTAGTGAGAGGTGATGACGCGCCGCGTCGCATGGCCGACATCCTCGAACTGGCCCCGCTCCTTCGCCAAGGTGCGTCGTATCGTCCGCCGGCGGTATCAGAACGTCCGCCCGCTGTTTCCCCCCACGGAGCCCGCGCAGATCTTCGGCCAGGTCAGTCGAGTCTCGCCAAGACGCGAATCGGCTCTCCCTTCGCGCCCGACGTCGAGCATCGGGGCACACCCGCTCCCGTTGCGGCGTTCGACCCTGCGGATACCCCTCTCGGCGCTCCCGTCTTAAACGATCGCTCCCGTCGCGCGGTGGAGACGCCGCGTATTCGTTCGGCGCTGTCGGGTCCGTTCCTAGGTGTGCGCGCGGCACCCGAAAGCCCACCAGGAACGCTGCCTTCAGGCAGTCCCTCAGCAGGGGCATCTCGTTCGCACTTGCCGTCGCTGTCGGCGACACTGGTGAGTCCACCGGGTGGCCTAGAGCGGCCTGAGCCGATTTCCCCGCGAGAACCGGCGAGTGGCGAGCGCGCTGCTGAGTCGCAAGCTGGCGGTCAGGTGACTGGCCTCGAACCGCCGCCGAGCAGTGGCGCGCAGCGTAGTTCGGCCAAAAATGGTGGCTTAGGGAAGACGCAGCCCAGCATCACACCCGAGATGGTGCGCACTCCGCGCAACTCAACCCCGCTGCCTGGGCATCGGGATTCTGACCCGCGAAGCGTGGCTCGCTCCGAGCGGCGTGGCCCAGGCGAACCGAGGCGCATGGCTCGCGCGGCTGTGTTCGCAATTGTGATCTTCGGCGGAGCTCTGGTCTTCGCTTTGACGGTAGGACGCAGCAAAGTGCGCGGTTTGTTCTCCGCTGAGTCGAAGCAGGTGGGGGCGGCACTCAACGTGGAGTCTGGCGCCGGCACGGATGTTCCCAGTGCTACCGCTGCGCGGGCTGATGCTCCCGAAGGAGTCTCTCCGGCTGCAGAAGGCGCAGCCGATGCGCCCGCCCTCAGTCCAGATGAACTCATGGAGCAGGTTGAGCTCTTAGATCTCGATTGGCTCCGCGTCGAACTCGAACCGGGGGCCTCGACTGAGGTATTGGCCGAGTCGCTCGCGCCCCGTGCCGAGGCGCGGCTCGTCGGCCTACTGGGCTCCGATCCACTCTCGAAGGTCGCTCAGATTCATCTGCTCCGTATCGCTGGTAAGGTCGCTTTGGCTCGAGAGGTGGTCGCTACGCTAGGAGCGACCGCGGCTGATTACCCCTACGCCATCGCTATGCTCGATTTGGCTGAAGACAACACCAGCCTCTCTCCGGCGATGTTGAGCGCGGAGCTCGCGCGGGCGCGAGCAGGTCGCGCGCCGTTCTTGCCCGAGTCGGCGCGCATTCTGGCGCTGGTGCGCTCCCATGAGCTGGATCGGGCGCGCGCTGAACTCGAGGCGCTTCGCCAGACCGCCGGTGTTCGGCCTGTCCCCCTCGAAAAGGAGTTGGCGGCAGCTATTGAACGTCGCACCGCCGAACCGGCTCCGCTCCCGGCGTCTCCCCCGGCGTCTGAAGCGCCCGCGCAGTCGCCCGGTGCGCGTCTCGCTGCCCCTTCCGAGAAGCCCACCAAGGGCGAGCGCAACGTGGCCAAAGCTGCCCCCGACGAGGTTCAGGCCTGGGCCGCTGAGGCAGACGCCCTCTGGAGCAGCGGCGACCAAGCCAGAGCCGTTGTGCTCTACACGAAGGTCAGGCAAGCCCTCGGGGGTCAACACTTTTTAGGACAGCGCGCCGCGGCGCGCATCAAGCAGGCGAGTCGAGAGGAAGCGAACCCGTGAAACGAAAACCGAGCCAATTCGACCCAGCCACGCCGCACCTTCGTGATCGGTTCTTGGGTGCTCGTGAGATGTTAGGGAGTGTGCTCCTGGCCGGGCTCGGCTTGGGCCTGGGCCTGGGCTGTGATGCGAAGCAGGCTGACCAACCAGACAAGTCCGATGGGCCGCACGTGGCCCTCCTAGACCTACGAGATGGCATTTCAGAGTCGGCCGTTTCAGATGGCTTTTTTCCTCGTCCGGCTGACCAAACCTACGTCGGCTTGATTCGTAAGCTGGAGAAGGTCGGCGACGACCCCAACATTCGCGGCATCTTCGTGCGCGTAGGGGATGGCATGAGCTTTCATATCGCTTCCGAGGTGGGGGAGCTCTTGGCGGAGCTTCGGCAGAAGCGTCAGCTCCCGGTGGTGTGTCATGCCCATTCGCTCTCGAATGCCAGCGCTAGCTTTCTTTTGCGAGCCTGCGATGAGCGTTGGCTGAGCGCCGCCGGCGATGCTTCCACCGTCGGTATCGCAGCCCAAGTCGTGTACCTCAAAGGAGCCTTCGACAGGCTCGGCGTGGTTGCCGATATGCTTTCGATGGGGCGCTATAAGAGCGGCGGCGAAGCGCTGACGCGAGAAGGCCCGAGCGAGGCCTCGGCCCAAAATCTCTCTGAAACGCTCGGCAATCTGCGTTCAATTTGGCTCGAGCGGTCGACGACCGGTGCGACCCCTGAGAACGCCGAACGCTGGAAACTGGCGCTCGAGGATGGTCCGTGGTCTCCACCAGCCGCGCTAGCCCAGGGGCTGGTGACGCACGTTGGCTATGAAGATGAAGCTGCCGCGTCCATCAAGGCGCGCAGCCAAACAGACAAGCTCGTTGCCTTCTTTGGCGCGAGCGCTAGCGGAAAAAAGGATAGCATCGGTGAGCTGGTTCGCTTTTTGGCGAGTCAGAAGTCGAAGAGCAAGGTAGCTCGCATCGCCGTCTTGCCTCTCGTGGGTTCGATTACGATGGAAGGCGGTAGCCCGCTGGGTGATGGGGGCATCACTGCTTCCGGCGCCGTGAAGGCGCTGCGGAAACTCAGGCAAGACGAGAGCGTGAAAGCGGTCGTGCTGCGGCTCGACTCGCCTGGTGGCTCGCCGCTCGCGAGCGACCTGATTTGGCGAGAGTTGATGTTGATGCGCAAGCAAAAGCCGGTGGTCGCTTCGATCGGCGGCATGGCGGCGAGCGGCGGCTACTACATCGCAAGCGCCGCAACTAAGATCGTCGCTCCCGACTCGGCGATCGTGGGTTCTATCGGTGTATTTGGCGGAAAAATCGTGTTTGGCGACGCTTTAGCCCGCCTTGGCGTTACCTCGCACGCCTTTCCCGCGAACCCCGATCCTGTGAAGGGCAATCGCGCTCTGCATGAGTCGCCTCTCTCGCTTTGGGACGATCCGACCCGTGCGCGGGTGCGCGAGAACATGCAGCATATCTACGACCTCTTCGTTTCGCGCGTCGCTGAGGGGCGAGGGCTTGCTCCGGAGGCCGTCTATCAAACAGCAGAGGGCGCCATTTTCCTCTCGGCCACCGGAAAAGAGCGGGGCTTGATCGACGAGCTGGGCGGCGCGTCTCGAGCGCTCGCTCTGGCGCGTGAGCTGGGCAACCTCCCGGCCGATACACCCGTCTCGGTTGAAGGTGCAGAGGAGACCATTTGGGAGACCCTGTTTCTCGACGAAGGCGCAGATGAAGACGATGTACGAGCCGCGCTGCGCCGCTTCGAGACGCGCCAAAAGCGAGAGCTTCTGGCGCTCGGCCTTTCGGATGCCGAACTGACCGTGCTGCGTCCGTTTGATTCGATCGTTTCGCCTCTCTTGAGCGGTGAAAACGTCGTGGCCGCACTGCCCTGGGCCGTTACGTTGCGCTGAGCGTTCTGCGGCTCGAGTTCTTCTGAGCGGCTCGAGTTCTTCTGAGCGGCGCCAGTTCTTCTGAGCGGCGCAGAGCCCTCCCACGTAGCGCTAGACGGACGCTGCGCCCGGAGGCCTCTCGAGGTCCTCCGGGTAGTTCGCGGAAAAGCTGACCCTTAAAGTAGCCCGGAGAGCAAGGCTTGGCGCACCATGTCGAGTGCGCTGGCTACGGGGATGCGCTCTTGGCGCTTATCGTCGCGATAGCGGATGGTAACCGATTCGTCTTCGAGCGTTTGCGCGTCGATCGTGAGGCAATAGGGAGTGCCGATTTCGTCGTGCCGCGCGTAGCGCTTACCAATGGTATGCTGCTCGTCATACTTGGCTGCTAGGCCGCTCTTGAGGAAGGTTTCGGTGATGGCCCGCGCGCGCGCCACGAGTTGGTCGTCTTTCTTGACCAAGGGCAAGATGGCCACCTTATAGGGAGCTAATCGCGGATGAAGTCGCAGCACCGTACGAGCCACAGCGCCCGTCTCGTCGAGTTCTTCGGCGTACGAGTTACAAAGCACGGCTAGCACGCCGCGCGTGGCTCCGGCGGCCGGTTCCACCACATGCGGCACGAAACGATAGCCGGCCTTGCCCGTGGCTGGATCGGTCGCGTCAGCGTCGAAATAGTCGAGCTTCTTGCCCGAGCCGCTCATGTGCGCGTTGAGATCGTAGTCGGTGCGCGAGGCGATACCTTCGAGCTCGTCCCAGCCCCAAGGGAAGTTGTACTCGACGTCAAAACAACCGTCGGAATAGTGGGCGAGCTCATCGTCTCCGTGCTTGCGGAAGCGCAACTTCTCGACGTCGAGCCCGAGGCTCTTCCACCAAATCAAACGCTGGTCCTTCCAATACTCTAAGTATTGGGGCCCTTCTCCAGGGAAACAGAAGAACTCCATCTCCATCTGCTCGAACTCACACGAACGGAAGATGAAATGCTCGACCGTGATTTCGTTGCGGAAACTCTTGCCCATCTGAGCGATACCGAAGGGTACCTTCATCGATTGGCTCTGCTGCACATTGAGAAACTGCACGAACATGCCCTGCGCCGTCTCGGGGCGCAGATAGACGGCGGTCGGAGTGAGCGCTTCTTCGGCGACTTCGCGGAGCTCTTTGTCTGATTTGCCCTCCAGCGCAGCCTGTTTGAGGGATTCGACTAGGCTGCCGATTGGATCGACCGGGCCCAAGCTGGTGCGGAACATGCCCGAAAAGTCCTTCTCTTTGCTGAGCAAGGGGCTGCCGCAATTGGGGCAAACATAGCCTCGGTCCCCTGCCAGGAGGCCGACGAGCCGGATGCCGTCGCGTTTGAGTTCGCGACCCAGCGCCACAAACTCTGGTATTTCGCGCACGCGCTCTTCGGCCAGCTTGGCGCGCCCCTTGTCTCCCAGGGTTACCGGGGCCTCGCTACCGGCGGCTAGCTTGGGCGCTTTGTCTGCCCGAAAACGTTCCTGGCAAATCAAGCAATCCACTAAGGGGTCTTTGAAGTTGGCGAGGTGCCCGCTCGAACGCCACACGTTCGGGTGCATCATGATGCTGGACTCAAGCCCCACGACGTCTTCACGGCTGTGCACCATGAACGTCCACCATTCGTTCATCAGGTTGCGCTTGAGCTCGATGCCCATCGGACCGTAGTCGTAGGCACTCTTGAGGCCGCCGTAGATTTCTGAGCTTTGGAAGACGAACCCGCGCCGCTTGCACAGGGACACGATCTTCTGCATCAGTTCGGGCTCTTTAGACTCACTCGCCATGGGGGGGCGGTCCTAGCATTGACGCGAGAGCCGAGAAAGCTACGGAACGCGCCGATCGGGTTAGCTCCTCGACTCGAGCATCTCCCTCAGCCAGTTCACGAAGGCCTCTTCCAGAGGGTTATCCGAGTCCTCGGGGACGAGGTCTGTCATGACGGCCACAAGGCAAAGGTTTTTGGCGTCGCAGTTCTTCTTGTCCAGCGCGCAGCTCGAGATATCGGCGATCACGTCGTCGGCTAGGAGAGATACGGCGTCCAAGCAATCGGAGCGATCGGCCTCTTTGACCTCGGAGTCGTTGCAGTCCGAATAGGAAGCGAGCGCTTCGTTGCAGAAGGTCTGACCATCGGGACTCGGTTCGAGCGCTCCCAAGGCATCGTCCACGCAGTCCAAGAGGCGCACCGGGTTCAGTTCACCGCATTCCTGCTCCTGAATGCAGATAGTTAGTGCCTCCTGGCCTTGGCGGCTCACCGCTTGATTCTCGGCACAAGACTCGGTGCATTCCTCGACTTTCAGGGCGCTATCGCACGCCTCGAGGGCCTCGCATTGCTCGCGGCACGCGGCTTCCTTACCTTCTGCCGAATAGCTTGGCGCATCGCTACCGCACCCGCTCAGCGCGCTCAGCAAGAGAAGGCAGAGAGGGGGGATCCACGTGCCGCGCATGGGCCGAGCTTAGCGACGCCATCCCGGAGTGGCCACGAGCAGAGTCGGGGTCCGCCGCGGCTCGTCGTCCGGCAAGTCATCTATGTCACCACTCGGCCGACGGATAGGAAGGGTAGCGGGCATCGGCGCGAGGGCCGAGAGGTGCGAATCGTCGTCCACACCCAACGGGGAAACGGACTGAATCCGCGATTTTACTCGCTTTCCAGTGCCCGGCGCTGGGCATCGGCTCGAAAAAATAGTTTCGAAGTCGAAACGCGGGTGGACGGGCCAGGGCCTCGTGCCTAAAAGGCCGTGCCGAGCGGGCCCCTGTGGGGTGCTCGCCGAGCCCCAAGCTTCCACGAGAGCCCATCCTATGAGACCGAACGTTACAGACTTTTTGACCTTCGATGATCCGAGCCTGAAGCAGAAGTGGAGCGGCAAGAAGGTGCCGATGTCCGACGTGTACGAAGCGTACATTGAAGGCCGCGTGGATATTCCCCACGAGAAGTGGGAAGAGTTCTTCAACACGCGCAACGAAACCCTCACGTTTCGCCTGACTGAGTCTCACATCAAGTGGGGCGTGACGCACTTCTTGCCTCACGTGACGATCCACTCGCTCGGCCAAGACAAGCGCGTCGTGAGCGAGCACTACGATCGCGGCAACGACTTCTTCGGTTGGTGCCTCGGCGAAGCGATGGTTTACACCTCGGCTCTCTACAAGACGGGCAACGAAGGCCTGGAAGAGGCTCAGTACGCCAAGATCGATCACGTCTCGAAGAAGCTGCATCTGCAGCCCGGCGAGCGTCTACTCGACATCGGCTGCGGCTGGGGCACGTTCGTGGCGCGTTCAGCGCGTGAATTCGGAGTGAAGAGCTACGGCGTCACTCTCGCTCAAGAGCAGGTCAACTTCGGCATGGACCGCATCCGCAAATACGGTGTGGAAGACCGCGCCAAGGTGGAGGTCTGCGATTACCGCAAGATCCAAGGCAAATTCGACAAGATCGTCTCGCTCGAAATGGTCGAGCACGTCGGTATCAAGAATCTGCACACCTACTACGAGAAGGTGAACTCGCTCCTCGAGGATGAGGGCCAGTTCCTCGTTTCTTGGACGGGTATTCGCGGCCTGTACAACCCGCAGAATCCGCTCAGCGCGCTGTCGATGCGCGGCGAAGACCTGATTTGGGGTCTGTTCATGAACCGCTACATCTTCGAGGGTGCAGACGCGAGTCTTACGCTTTCGGGCATGATCCGCGCGGCGGAAGACGGCGGTTTCGAGGTCGCAGACGTAGAGAACGTCTCGCAACACTACGTGATCACTCTGCGCCAGTGGCGTGACCATTGGGTTGCGAACCGAAGCGAGGTCGTGAAGGCTTACGGTGAGCGTTGGTACCGTCTCTGGTACTTCTTCTTGCACTGGTCGGCGCTCATCGGCGAGCAGGGTTCTGCGTTCAACTACCACCTGCTCTTGAATAAGAACCACGACAGCTATAACCGGAAGAAGCTCTTCTTCGGCGCTCCTTGGCGCTGATAGTCGAAGCCAGGTGATCCGAGGGCACCTCGGCCGGAAACGGCTCGGGTGCCCTTCGCGTTTTGTGGCGGGTTCTCCGCCTCGACAAGGCCGGGATGGGGATGCGTTTTTCGCCCTAAATCACCCTTGAGAAACCGCGCTTTGCAAGTTAGGGTCTGCGCCCGTTTGGAGAGGTGACCGAGTGGCCGAAGGTACCCGCTTGCTAAGCGGGCGTGGGTCACAAGCCCACCGCGGGTTCGAATCCCGCCCTCTCCGCAGTTCTGACTCGAGAGGCTGGAAGCAGCCTCTCGCAGTTTATTGGCGGCGTTCACGTTGCGGCCGCCGTGCTGCCTCAACAATTGCGCTAGGAGCGAGCGACGAAGCCCCGCGCGTCGAGCCTGCTGATCTCAAGCTTGGTTCTCGAGGCACGGGCTTCGGCCCACTATTCAAACTCGGGGACTTCACCGGACATACAGCCGAACGAAAGGGTCACGCGGGCTGCTGCATCGTTTTTGATTCGATCGCAGGTTGCTCCGCAGAGTTCGAGCTGACCGTTATCGGCCACGCGCCAACCTTCGCTGCAGTCGCCTTGGTCATCGCGAATCACGAGCTCGGGAGCAGCGCTACCCCACTCGATGATCACGTTGGTCTTCGAGGCGTCGATGGTTCCGCTCGGAGCATCACTGGGAATTTCGAACGAACAAGGGTTCGAAACGCTACCGGTGATGTCGCGCAAACCTTCGGTCAAAGCCGTCGCGAAGTCCGTTTCGGCCGACATGTCGAAATGACAGAAGGTGGGACCGCTATCTGAACAATCAGCCCGAGGGGTGCCACCCTCGCGAGCAGCGGCGGAGAGCCAGGGACGCATATCATCGCCGTCCGTGCTGCGTTCGCTGCCCGGTGAGCCAACGACGAACGTGCCGATGCCGTTTCCATGAGCCTGAGCAATCTCGGCGACGATGGGGTCAGTCGGTTCTGCGGTGCGCCCGTCGCCCATGCAGTCCAACGAGAGCGTGGGTGCGCCGTCGGTGATGAGGAGCATGAACTTCTTGCCTTCACCGGCGTAGGGCTCAAGGCTTTGGGTTAGCGCAAAACGATATCCGTCGTGCGTCGGGGTGCAGTTATAGAGTGGCGCCCGGTTGATACGGTCTGCCAGATCGCGTCGGTGAGCGGAGCCGGGTGCACCGAGTTGCTCGATGCCGACGGTTCCGACGCTCTCTACACACATCGGGCCTGGCTCTGCGGTCGGAAAAAGTTGAAGCCCAACCGCCATGGACGCGGAGAGCCCATCGAGCGCGTCCAAGAGCGCTGCTCGAGTTACATCCCATTTCGAACCGCCACCGCCTGGGGCCGGATCTCGCATTGAGCCGCTCACATCGACGATGAACTCGAGAATAGCCGGCGCAGGTTCTGCTTCCCCATTGTAGCCGGAGCACTCAGCGTTCTTGATTTGGTCGACCTGCTGGGGTGTTAGTTCTTTGGTGCCACCATCGAGCGGCGGGCCGCCCGGAGTTCCACCATCGGTACCAAGGTCATCTCCGGAACCGTCTCCGTCTCCGTCTCCGACGTCTAGATCGTCTGCCGCGGGTGGATCACCACCGCATGCGACAGGCGCGATAGCCAGCGCAGAGAAGAACGCGATTGAGAGTACGCGCCGAGGCGTTAGGAACGCGGGCTTAGATTCACCTGAGATAGAGCTAGGAAAGAGCCGTGCCACACATAAAGTCTCGCACAATTCACCCTTACTGTCACGGCGAAGGCCAGGGTGGACTAGGAGAAGGCATATTCTGAAAGCATATTCAGTCACGTTGTGCGTCGTGAACTCACGAAGCAATTTCCGGGCAAATATTGAATGAGTGTCGTGACTTCGTAAGTCGAGGCAGAACTTTTCGGGCGTCTAGCCATCACACGAGGTGAGATAGCGACCTAGGCGCTACTACTAATCGCCGAAGCTGGTTGGGCTCCAGTCGCCTCGTCGTGATGACTCGCGGAGAGTCGACTTTTTGCGACGGGGAGGCGACCTCGAGTCGGACGAGAACCCATCGAAACTGCTGCTGACGACGATGAGGGGGACGCTTTGTCGTGAGTGCGAAGCTGAAACTCCATCGAGAGATGTTCGTGCGAAGGCCCGCGCTATTGATCGAGACTAGCTCATTTGAGCTCGATTCTCCGTTGGAAGCTCGCGAGAGCAAACGTGAGGGCTACGCGAATTGGCAGGGATAGTCGAGCCGCGCACGATCACGACCCAAGAGCGAGCTGAAATGCAGTCGCTCTTTGACGAAGGAGAAAGCAAATGAACAAACTCTACGTGGCTCCAAGCGACGAGCGAGGTGGCTCTTCCACCCGGCGAAGCCTGCCCGATGTGACGAATTTCTTGAATTTTGACGACCGTTCGCTGATCCAAAAGTGGGGCGGCAAGAAGGTGCCGATGTCCGACGTGTACGAGGCGTACATTGAAGGCCGCGTGGATATTCCACAGGAGAAATGGGAAGAGTTCTTCAATACTCGCCACGAAACGCTGACTTTTCGTTTGACTGAGTCTCACATCAAGTGGGGCGTGACGCGCTTTCTGCCGCAGGTGGCGATTCACTCGCTCGGCCAAGATAAGCGCGTCGTGAGCGAGCACTACGATCGCGGCAACGACTTCTTTGGTTGGTGTCTCGGCGAAGCGATGGTCTACACCTCGGCTTTCTACAACACGGGCAACGAAGGGCTGGAAGAGGCTCAATACGCCAAGATCGACCACGTCTCGAAGAAGCTGCATCTGCAGCCCGGCGAACGCTTGCTCGACATCGGCTGCGGCTGGGGCACCTTCGTGGCCCGCTCGGCGCGCGAGTTCGGCGTGAAGAGCTATGGCGTGACGCTCGCTCAGGAGCAGGTCAACTTCGGCATGGACCGCATCCGCACTTACGGCGTGGAAGACCGCGCCAAGGTTGAGGTGTGTGACTATCGTGAGATCCAGGGCCGGTTCGACAAGATCGTTTCACTCGAAATGGTGGAGCACGTTGGGATCAAGAACCTTCACACCTACTACAAGAAAGTTCATTCTCTTTTAGAAGACGATGGGCTCTTTCTCGTTTCGTGGACGGGTATTCGTGGCCTCTATAATCCGCAGAACCCGCTATCGGCTCTGACCATGAAGCCTGAAGATTTGATCTGGGCCCTATTCATGAATCGCCACATCTTCGAAGGTGCGGATGCGAGCCTCACGCTTTCGAGCATGATTCGTGCGGCGGAAGACGAGGGCTTCGAGATCGCAGACGTAGAGAACGTCTCGCAGCACTACGTGATCACTCTGCGCCAGTGGCGCGACCATTGGGTCTCGAACCGGAGCGAGATCGTGAAGGCTTACGGCGAGCGTTGGTACCGCCTGTGGTGCTTCTTTTTGCACTGGTCAGCTTTGATCGGTGAGCAGGGTTCAGCGTTCAACTACCATCTGCTCCTGCACAAGAATCACGACAGCTACGCCCGAAAGAAGCTGTTCTTCGGCGCGCCTTGGCGATGACAGCTCGCTCCTTCTGGCTCCGCCGCGCGAGCTGAATAGAAGGCTTTCGCCCAATAAAGCGACGAGGCGTCTACCCCGAAGCGCGATGGGGCGTCGGTATTGTCAACATAGGAGCGCGTCTCTGTGCGGCGCGCTCCTGTGAGCTCCGTTCGGCCACGCTTCCGTTGCGAGGCGTCGTCGGCGCGAAGCGCGCAAGAAAACAGTGCCCTTCCCGCGGAGAGCGTTGCTGTTAGGGCCTGTGCCTATCAGATCGACGCTGTGCCTATCTCAGATCAACGCTGCGCCAGCTCAGATCAACGCTGCGCCAGCTCAGATCAACGCTGCGCCAGCTCAGATCAACGCTGCGCCAGCTCAGATCAAATAGGAAACGACGAGCTCGGTCAGTTCTTCGGTCAAAATTTCGTCGCTGATTCCAGGCGGCTCTTCCAGAATTTTCGCCAGCATCGTGGCGCGGACTGATTGGTAAAGCACGAAGGCCGCGGCGTGTTTGCTCGCTCGACGAATTGGGAACGGCGTGTTCTCGAAGAAGACCCTCAAGGTCTCGACAATACGGTGATCGAACGCCTGAACGCGTTCAGTGGGGGTAACCCGAAGTCCCTCCAGAGCTAGCACGCGGTGCAGCCCGGGCGAGCTGCGATACAGATGAAGCAAGCTCGCCACGACCGTGCGAGCGAGGTCGCGCGGGGTATCGAACTTATCACGCATAAGATGCGTCTGAATCATGTCTGTAGTGCGCGAAAACTCGCGATCTTGAAGCGCGTTCAAGATCGCGTCTCGATTTTCGAAGTACTGGTAGAGCGAACCCACGCTCACGCCCGAGGCCTCTGCGATACGACTCGTGGTCGCGGCCTGGATGCCTTCTTGATCTAGAACGCGAACGCAACCGTCTAAAATCGTTTCTACGGTGGCCCTCGAACGACTCTGAGTTGGCTGTTTTCTAGCGGTTTTCTTCTTTTTGTGGAGCATCGCGACGAATCCGAATGCTTCGCGAATTGTCGGGTTCTTCTCCCTCGCGCAGCATATTCGAGGGACCCGGTGGAGAACTTGGTCTTCAACCTAGACAAGTTGTGCTCAGCAGCAAGGAGAAAACAATCACATGCCCATTCCAAATGACGAGCCGCAGCGCGTGAGCATTCTGCGTAACGCAGCAGATCGACGAAGTTTGTTTTGGTCAATCGGACTCTTTCCGTTGCCTATCGTGGCGGCGTTCTTCTGGCCTCAACTCGCAGTTTGGATGCTGCCGTTTACGATCTATCTCGCCTTTTGCGCCGGAGTGTTGACGCACTATCACAATCATATCGGGGTATTTCGCAGTCGCACCGCTAACCAGGTCTATTCGCTGTGGCTCTCAGCGTTCTATGGTTTTCCGATCTTCTCATGGATCCCGACGCACAATCAAAATCATCACAAGCACACCAATTCTCGAGAGGACAAGACGAGCACTTTTCGCAGCGGAAAGTCGGATGGGCTGGTGGAGGCGCTCATCTATCCAGTCCGATCCAGCGCTTGGCAGTTGCCCGCCGTCAGCCAGCATCTCGCTTTGCTAAAAAGGAAGCACAATGCGGAGTTTGCTTGGGCTCTTGGTCAGATCGCGGCCGTCATTTTCACGCAGGTAGTTGTAGCCGCGGCGCTCGTTTCTCTTCATGGGCTGGGCGTTGGACTCACGGCGTATGCCGCAACGCTGTTCGTGCCGGCGCTGTTCGCTCCCTATGCGATGATGTTCATCAACTACTTGCAACATGTTGGCTGTGACCCAAACTCGGCTGACGACCACTCGCGCAACTTCGTTGGCAGTTGGGAGAACTGGCTCGTCTTTCAAGCCGGCCTTCACACCGTCCATCACGAGCACCCCGGCACGCATTGGAGCGAGTACCCGAAGCTACATCGGGCTCGGTCTCAACAGATTCATCCCGTTCTACAGCAGCGCAACGTGTTTGCGTTTCTCTTTAGCCGTTATGGCTTGGGCCGCTCCGAACACCTCTTGGTGCCCGAGGCGCCGTGGGGAGATTGGGACGATCGGAATGGGTTTAGCGCTTAAGGCTCGATTGAGCTTCGACAAAGAAAAAAGGGCTGGATCATCACGACCCAGCCCTCGTTCGTTTGCTTCTAAAGCGCGGCCCGATTTATTCGAAATTGTCGCGGTTTTGACAGGTGGGGGAGCAATTGAGGCTGCCGGTGGGGCCGTCGTC
>Ga0164241_10000482_pt1 | contig 72753 bp, 60 predicted proteins | sample OricomyardsoilBY_FD_108780 | JGI IMG/M metagenome (GOLD analysis project Ga0164241, IMG submission 108780) | Backyard soil microbial communities from Emeryville, California, USA - Original compost - Back yard soil (BY) | ecosystem: Environmental > Terrestrial > Soil > Unclassified | place: USA...
GAGCACACCGCGAAATAAATGCAGTGGCCAGTGCACGTTGAGCAGCGTGCGCGTGCGGCCGCGGGCGACGACCCACAGCAGTACCAGAGGGAATGCAGCCAGGCTTCGCAGCGTGGCGATTTGGAAGGGGGAGTAGCTGGTCGCGAGCCATTTCATGGCCGCGTCCATCAGCGCGAACAGGACGCCGGCCGAGAGCATCCATAGTGCGGCGTGGCGTGAGGCGTGAGGGGTGGGCATTGCCCCGAGTGTACTCAGAGACGTGAATTCCACCCGCATCCTCGCCTTCTGCGGCGAACGTGCCGATGTATTTCGGGGCAATCAGCGCACGTTTAACGGCAGCTCATCATCAAAATCGAATGCAAACTGCCTGGGCACGCGCTGGAATCTCCGTTTGCGCCACGGCCCCGGCAGGAAGTCCGCTTCCATCATCCGCGTTGGAACTGGCGGTTGCACATGGGTTTTCCTGAGCGCAGCAGCTTTGCATTGATAGGCGTAGGAAACCGAAATCAGCAAATGCCTTGCTACCGCACGCATGGAACGGAAGTGGGCGAGCAGGCGGACGTAACCCTTGATCGCGGTGTCCGGAACATCTGCTTCGGTCAGAGCCGCAGCCTGCTCTTCGTTGCGGATCAGTGCGTTGAGGGGATGGTCGCCATCCTTGTCAGCCAGCCGTTCTGACAGCGGTGGATCGTCATCCGGAGTCGATGAGTATTCGAGCCTGAGGCTGCCGCGGATTTTCCGGTCCGTGTATCTGACAAGCTGCTGATAAAGGCGGCTGATCAGAAACTGCTGGTAGGACGCATCCGCGAATAGAACCGGGGTTTGCGTTTTCCTGGCGAGCTCTTGCGCGAGCAGCCACGCGGCGTTGATCACGTCATTGAGGTCATGCTCACCGCGAGTGGCGCGGGCGATGCGTCGTAAGGCCGCCGTTTGCTGGGTGCAGAACTGCTGGAAGTCGTTATCCGTGACAGGGCTCATAAAATCAGTCTATAGACTGACTAATATCTTGAAAAATCAATTTTTAAGCTGATAAATAGACGCTAATCTCAGTCCATAGGCAGAGATATCGTCATGAAGAAGATAAATTCCCTGAGAATTCAGCAGGTTGAGGAGGAATTGGCGCCATTTCGACCCGCACTGGCTAGCCCGGCGCCAGCCGGAGGCTGGGTGCGCGCCATCCGCGAATCGCTCGGTCTGACTCACGCGCAGCTGGCGAGCCGCATGGGCGGCCGCACGCCTCAAACCATCGAGGCCATGCAGCGCAGCGAGGCCGCCGGCACCATCCAGCTCGACACCCTGCGACAACTGGCTGAGGCCATGGAGTGCAAGCTGGTGTACGCCATCGTGCCCGCGAAGCCGATTGATGATGTGTTGCGTGATCGTGCGACCGCTCTCGCGCGCCAGACATTGAAGGGCACGACGCACACCATGCGGCTGGAAGCACAGGGCCTCTCGCCCGACGCGCAGGCGCGCGCGCTCGATCGCGAAGTGGACCGGCTGCTGGCCGGCAATCCGAGACGGTTGTGGGACCAGAGCTGACTTATCCGCCTGGCGCTACGCCGCTCGATCCTGACGAGAAGGTCGCGCTCATTCCACGCCACATTGCCACGCAAGGGCAATTGAATGAGTGGGAGCATCAAAACATCGTCGAAGGATGGCAGTGGGCAATGCGCTCTCGCTCGCCCGATGTGTTGTCCATCGATTTCATGCGCGCTCTTCATGCGCGGATGCTGGGCGCCACCTGGCAGTGGGCAGGAACTCTGCGCACCACGGAAAAGAATATTGGTGTCGCACCAGAGCAGATTGCCGTGCGGCTGCGAACGCTACGCGACGATGTGCGCTACCAGATCGAGCATCGGGCTTATCCTGTTCGAGAGATCGCGGCACGGTTTCATCATCGGCTGGTCCATGTTCATCCATTTCCGAACGGCAACGGACGCTTTGCGCGGCTACTCACGGACCTGCTGTTGATCCGCCATGGAGAGGAGCCCTTCAGGTGGGGCGACGGCGATCTGGTTGGGGCAGGGGACGTGAGAACGCGATACATCGAGGCCTTGCGAGGCGCCGATGCGGGAGACTACGCGCTCCTGTTGCGGTTTCTGGGGCTGTAGCAAGGACGGCCGCGCCATCGCCCGCGGCACCAGCGTTCAGATGGCGCCGCGTAGACTCGCGGCGCGAGGCGCTATGAGCCGCAACGAGGTCTATTCAACCCGGTTACCAGTATTGTCGTAGCCCGTGTTGGTGGCACTGCGGCGCCCCTGGAACAGCCGATACCCCGGACGGTTCTGCCAGCTCGAAGGACCCGAAAGGATCTTCCCGTGCTTCAGCACCGCTTCACGCACGATCTTCTCGCGCGCGTTGTAGCTCTCGTCGCCATCGCGATCTCCCGCCTGCCAGCCGAAATCGTTGCTGGCCACCATGACGATGTCGATGCCCGGCACTTCCTCGAGGATGGTGTCGATCATGCCCACACCCTGCGGGTTCTCGATCTGGATCATGATCAGGATGTTGTTGTTGGCGTTGGACTGATAGGCCGGTCCCCACAGTTGCGTGAACTGCCCACCGCCGGAACTGCGATGTCCCCAGGGCTTGGTGTTGGGGTTGTCGCGGCTGCCGATCGGCCACTTGGCATACAGCACCGCGTTGCGTGCCTCTTCGATGGTGTCGACCATGGGGATGATGATGCCCAGAGCGCCGGCATCGGTGGCCTTCTGTATGTCGCCCTTGTTGGCATTGGGCACGCGCACGAACGGAATGCAGCCGGCCTGCGCGATGACGCGGATCAGGTCCTCGGCCTCACGCCACGTCAGGCGCGAGTGCTGCATTTCGATCCAGATGAAATCCTGCCCTTCGCAGGCCTTCTTCGCCGCCTCGAGATCGGGTTGCAGGATGGTGTTGCTGAAGATCTGCTTGCCGTCCTTCAACTTGGTGATGACGGTGTTGAAGGTCACCGAGCCGGCCGGAACGATTGGACGACGACCCGCCGGCGGGCCTGCCGGTCGGGGTGCAGCCCCAGGCGCGGCGGGCGTCGGTGCAGCCGGTGCCTGTGCTGCCGCCAACGGCTGTGCCGTGATCGCCGCAGTCAGCGCCACAACGCCAGCGGTGCCGACCAGCAGGTCGCGCCGGTTGATGGCATTCGGCTGCTCGTTGATCTCGTTTCCGACGTCAGTGTCTTTCATGATGGCGCTCGCGCTCCGATGTTGTAGTGGCTAGGGCAATGCATACGCGATGATCTGCGCACCATCGGCGCCGCTGACGGCCAGCACGATGAACTGCTTGCCGTCGATCACATACGTCATGGGCGAACCGGTCTGCTTGTCGGGCATCTCGACGGCGCCGACATCCTCGCCGGTGCGTTTGTCGTAGGCGCGCAGCAGGGCGACGCGCCGGCCGCCTTCATTGGTGTGCACGCCTCCCTCGCCCGCGATCAACAGCGTCTTGGTGGTCAGCGTGCCGATGAACGTGCGGCCGGGTTGGCCGAGCCGCGGCAGATTCAAGCCACGCAACGCAGGGTGGTTGCGGATCTCATCCGGCGTGGACGAATGGGCTTTCTGCCACAGCAACTCGCCGCTGTTCATGTCGTACGCGGTGATGCGGTCATAGGGCGGTTTCACCAGCGGCAGGCCCTGCACATTGGCGCCTCGTCTTGCGCCGCCGGGCGGACCGCCCGGTGCGCCACCGCCTCGCGCCTCTGTACCGGCAGCGCGCGCCTGTCCCCCGATGTAGCCCATGTCCGACTGCTGCGCAGTCGCCGCTACCAGACTATTCAGGTACACGCTGGTATGCGAGTGGATATAGAGACGATTGGTCTCCGGATCGAACGAACCGCCCGGCCAGTTCCCTCCGCCGACGTCGGAGGGCACCTGCAAGGTTGCCAGCGGTCCGTCGAGCGAGCTCAGCACAGGAGGTGTGAACAGCGGGCCCATCTTGTAGCGCTTCGCGACTTCCAGTGCCTGGGCTTTCAGCTCAGGCGTCAGGTCGATGAGGTCGCGCTCGCTGATGCCCTGCAGATCGAACGGCACTGGCCTGGTCGGAAACGGCTGCGTGGGGCTGGTGCGTTCTCCCGGCACGTCGGACTGCGGTACGGGCCGCTCCTCGATGGGCCAGATCGGTTCGCCGGTCTCGCGATCGAGCACGAAGAGGAAGGCCTGCTTGGTGGGTTGCGCGAGGGCCTTGATCGTGCGGCCGTTGCGTTGCATGTCGAACAGGATGGGCGCACACGGAAGATCGTAGTCCCACATGCCGTGATGCACGGTCTGGTAATGCCACTTGCGGCGCCCGGTCTTCACGTCCACCGCCACCAGGTTGTCGGCGAAGAGTGTGTTGCCGGGGCGGTTGCCGCCGTAGTAATCGCCGGTCGACATTTCGACGGGCAGGTAGACCAGGCCCAGTTCCGGGTCGGCGCTCATCTGCGCCCACACGCCGGTGTTGCCGTTGCGCTCCGCGGAGTTGTCGAGCCAGGTGTCGTAGCCGAACTCGCCGCGCCGGGGAATGGTGTTGAAGATCCACAGCCGCTTGCCGGTGCGGGCATCGTAGCCACGCACCATGCCGCGTGCGTTGCGCATCGTGCGCGGCGCGCCGCCGGGCCGGTGGGACGCGCCGACGACGATCACGTCACCGATGACCAGCGGAGTCGCGTTGAGGCCCAGCTCTGCGGTTTCGAGGTCGACCTTCTGGTCGGCCTCGAGCTTCAGGTCCACCGCGCCGTTCTTGCCGAATGACGGCACGGGAATGCCGGTCTTCGCGTCGAGCGCCAGCATCCGGTAGCCAGGCGTCACGTAGATCACGCGCCGGTCGGTATTGTCTGCGCTGGACCAGTAGGCGACGCCACGACCGGCACCGTTGCGCGGCGCATTCTGGCCGCGCTTGCCCTCATCCTCCGCATGCATCCACAGCATTTCGCCGGTGGCGGCGTTCAGGGCGATGGCTGCGCGCCGGGTGCCTGCGGTGGTGTACAGCGTGCGGTCCACCAGCAGCGGTGTGGCGGAATACAGCGTGTCGGGCCGGGGTCCCAGGAAATCCGTCTTCAGGCGCCAGGCGATTTCCAGCTGGTTGAAGTTGTCCTTCGTGATCTGATCCGCGGGCGAATAGCGCTGGCTTGCCAGATTGCCGCCGTAGGTCGTCCACGCGGTGTCAGGCCCGTGTCGCAGGGCGGTGGTGCGTGCAGGGACCGCGACGGCTCCCGGCGTTACGACAGCAGCCGGTGCGGCAGCCATGTCGCGCTGTGGAGATCGCGCGAATGGAATTCTGGCGAGTTGCGAACGGTCAGCGGGCAGTGCCGCGGATCCATCAGGCATGCCGGCGTTGCGAAGCAGAAAGGCGAGCACCGACAGGTATTGCGCCGCAGGCAGACTCTTCGGCGCAGTGGGCGGCATGGTCTCGATCCGGTCGAGCAGCTTGCGCAGGTCCTTGCCGCTCCACGCTTCATTAAATTGCACACCCGCCAGCGCTGTAGCACGTTCACGGCCGCCCAGATCATCACCATGGCAGGACGCGCACTGCGCGAAGTAGACCTTCTCGCCGGCCGCAGCCTGTGCGGCCGTGTACACCGCTGGCGCGGACGGCTGCGAGAGCCGGTTCTGGGCGGCGAGCGAGGCGGAGGCCAGTAACAGGGCTGAACCGATGACGCGGTGGCTTGGCTGCATGGTGGGCTGTGTTCTTGCCGTTCTTTGCGCGGCATCATTACACAACAGGCGGGCTTGCAGAATCCGTGGCGGAGGAGCTGACGGTTCGAAGACCGGGCCAGGAGCGCAGGAGCACCGGGATACGGTTGCGGTAAGATCTGCGACGTCATGCAGTCCGTGCATCCTTCAATCCCATCCGCCGGCGCACGCTTCCGGCAGGCTGTACAGCAGGAACGGCCCTTGCAGGTCGTCGGCGCCATCAATGCCTACGTGGCGCGCATGGCCGAAGCCACAGGCTTCAAGGCGCTCTATCTCTCCGGCGGCGGCGTGGCCGCCAATTCGCTCGGCGTGCCAGACCTGGGGATCACCGGGCTCGAAGACGTGCTGATCGATGTCCGCCGCATCACCGATGCCTGTTCGCTGCCCTTGCTGGTGGATGCGGATACCGGTTGGGGTAGTGCGTTCAACATTGCCCGCACGGTCCGCTCACTGACCAAGGCTGGCGCGGCCGGTATGCATATCGAAGACCAGGTGCAGGCAAAACGCTGTGGTCATCGTCCCGGCAAGCAGGTGGTGTCGAGCCAGGAGATGGTCGATCGCATCAAGGCGGCCGTGGATGCGCGCACTGATGCGGCATTCGTCATCATGGCGCGCACCGATGCGCTGGCCAGCGAAGGGATGGAGGCCGCCCTCGACCGCGCCGCGGCGTATGTCGAAGCCGGCGCCGACATGTTCTTCCCGGAAGCCGTGAACGAAATCGGGCTGTATCGCCGCTTCCGCGAACGGACGGGCGTGCCGGTGCTGGCCAACATCACCGAGTTCGGGCACACACCGCTGTACAGCCGCGATGAGCTGGGCGCGGCGGGCGTCGACATCGTGCTGCACTGCTGCTCGGCCTATCGCGCCATGAACGCGGCCGCGCTGAAGACCTTTCAGATCATCCGCCGCACTGGCAGCCAGCGCGATGCCTTGCCGTCGATGCAGACCCGCGATGAGTTGTACGCCCACCTCGATTACCAGGCCTACGAGCGCAAGCTCGACGAATTGTTCGCGGCAGGCCAGGGCACCGACGAGCCGCCGCAGCGATGAGCGACAGCAGCACCGCCGGGCTGCCGAAGCCCAAGAAGTCGGTGGCGCTGTCGGGTGTGGTCGCGGGCAATACCGCGCTGTGCACTGTGGGCCGAACCGGCAACGATCTGCATTACCGCGGCTACGACATCCTGGAAATCGCCGAGACTTGCGAATTCGAAGAGGTCGCGCACTTGCTGGTGCACGGCGAGTTGCCCACTGCGCGCCAGCTGGCCGCCTACAAGACGAAGCTGCGCAGCCTGCGCGACTTGTCACCGGTGGTGCGCCAGGTGCTCGAAGCATTGCCCGCCACCGCGCATCCGATGGATGTGTTGCGCAGCGGCGTCTCGGCACTGGGCTGTGCGCTGCCCGAAGCAGAGAATCATGCGGCCGAGGGCGCGCGCGACATCGCCGACCGCCTGCTGGCCTCGCTGGGTTCGATGCTGTGCTACTGGCATCATTTCAGCCGCAGCGGTCGTCGCATCGAAGTGCAGACCGACGATGACTCCATCGGTGCGCATTTCCTGCATCTGCTGCATGGGGCGCCAGCGCGGCCCAGCTTCGTGCGCGCGATGCACACCTCGCTCAACCTCTATGCCGAGCATGAGTTCAATGCCTCCACGTTCACCGCGCGGGTGATCGCCGGCACCGGCTCCGACATTCATTCCTGCATCACGGGCGCCATCGGCGCACTGCGCGGGCCGAAGCATGGCGGGGCCAATGAAGTGGCGCTGGAAATCCAGCAGCGTTACGCCACAGCCGATGCGGCCGAGGCCGATATCCGGGCCCGCGTCGCAGCGCGCGAGGTCATCATTGGCTTCGGGCATCCGGTCTACACCGTGGCCGATCCCCGCAACATCGTGATCCGCCGCGTGGCGCGACAGCTCGCCGATGAGCTGCGCGATGATCGCCTTTACCGCGTGGCCGAACGCATCGAAGCCGTGATGGATGAAATCAAGCGCATGTTCCCCAACCTCGATTGGTACAGCGCCGTCAGCTACAGCCTGATGGGTGTACCCACCGCGATGTTCACGCCGCTGTTCGTGATCGCGCGCACCAGCGGCTGGGCCGCGCATGTCATCGAGCAACGTGAGGACGGCAAGATCATCCGCCCCTCCGCGAACTACACCGGCCCGGAGCCGCGCGCCTTCGTGCCGCTGGCGCAGCGTGGCTGAGCGTGTCTTCACACGACGCGAGATCCGCGCAGCGCCCGGAGCCTGATGCCCTGATCGTCGAGATCGCCCGCTATGCGCGCGATCAGCGCATCGACAGCGAACTGGCCTATGCCACCGCCCGTCACTGCCTGATGGACAGCATCGCCTGCAGCCTGATGGCTCTGAATTATCCGGCCTGCCGGCGCGTGCTGGGCCCGGTGGTGCCGGGCGCCACGCTGGCCGGAGGCGTGCGCATTCCAGGCTGCGAGTGGGAACTGGAACCGGTGCAGGCCGCGTTCAACATCGGCGCACTGGTGCGCTGGCTGGATTTCAACGACACCTGGCTGGCCGCCGAATGGGGACATCCTTCCGACAACCTGGGCGCCATCCTCGCCGTGGCCGACTGGCGCGCGCGCGGCGGGCGCAGCGGCGGCGCGCCACCAGTGCTGCGCGATGTGTTCACCGCCATGATCAAGGCGCATGAAATCCAGGGTGTGCTGGCGCTCGAGAATTCCTTCAACCGCGTGGGACTGGATCATGTGCTGCTGGTGCGCGTGGCCTCCACGGCGGTGGCCACGGCCATGCTGGGCGGTTCCGCCAGCCAGGTCATCGATGCCGTTTCGAATGCATGGATCGACGGCGGCGCCTTGCGCACCTACCGCCACGCGCCCAACACCGGATCACGCAAGAGCTGGGCCGCCGGCGATGCCACGGCGCGTGCTGTGCGTCTGGCGCTGCTGACCATGGCTGGCGAGATGGGCTGTCCCTCCGCGCTCACCGCGCAAACCTGGGGCTTTCAGGACGTGCTCTTCAAGGGGCAGGCGCTGCGATTGGCGCGGCCGCTGGGCAGCTATGTCATGGAAAACGTGCTGTTCAAGATCAGCTACCCGGCGGAATTCCATGCGCAGACCGCGGTGGAGTGCGCGCTGCGCCTGCACCCACGGGTGCGCGACCGGCTCGATGACATCGCCGAGATCCTGATCGAAACCCAGGAACCCGGCGTGCGCATCATCGACAAGACCGGACCACTGGCCAATCCCGCCGATCGCGACCACTGTATCCAGTACATGAGCGCCGTCCCGCTGATCTTCGGACGCCTGACCGCGGCCGACTACGAGGATGGCATCGCCGCCGATCCGCGTGTGGATGCGCTGCGCGCGCGCATGAAGGTGGTCGAGAATTCCGCGTTCACGACGGATTACTACGCACCGGACAAGCGCTACATCGGCAACGCCCTGCAGGTGAAGTTCCGCGATGGCTCCGCCACCGAACGCGTGCAGGTGGACTATCCCATCGGGCATCGGCTGCGTCGTGCGGAAGGCCTTCCCTTGCTCGAAGCGAAGTTCGAGGCGGCGGTGCGGGCGCACTATCCGGCGGCGCAGGCCGAAGGTCTGCTGGGCGTGTTCGCGGATGCCGGCGCGCTGGATGCCATGCCCGTCGCAGATCTGATGGGCAGGCTGGCGCGATAGCCTCAGTATTTACAGCTGCGACGAGAAGAGATTCATCGCGCGCTCCGCAATCCGTTCGTGCCACGGCCGTTGGCGCCACTGCTGCAATGTCACGCGCTTTGCTCGCCCAAGGTCTGCTTCGAATACCGCCGTCGCCTGTTGCGCAAACTCGTGATCGATCACGTTGAGATTGGCTTCATCGTTCAATCGGAACGAGCGGCTGTCGAAATTGGTTGAGCCCACGGAGACGAGCAGTTCATCGACGATGAAGGTCTTGCAGTGGAACATGGTGGGCTGGTATTCGTGGATCTGCGCACCCGCGGCCAGCAGCGCGCCCCAACTGGCGTGCGAAGCCTTTCTCACCACCTTGGTATCGATGTAGGGGCCGGGCGTGATGATGCGCACCCGCACTCCGCGCCGCAACGCGTCGGTCAGCGCCTTGAGCGTGAGATCGTCGGGCACGAAATACGCGGCCGACAGGTCGATGGTGCGCTCACTCGAAACGATCGCCATCAGATACATCAGCACCATGCTGTCGGCGCCGCCCTGCGGCGAGCTGCTGAAGACCTGCGCGGAGGCGTCGCCGGTGCGGCTCAACGCGGGGAAGTAGCCGTCACCCTGCAGCACGACGCCGGTGGTCTTGATCCAGTTGTCGATGAATGCGGCTTGCATCTGGGCCACGGCCGGGCCGGTGATGCGGTAGTGCGAGTCGCGCCAATGTTGCGGATCCTGCGCATGACCGTTCCAGTTGTCGGCGATGCCGACGCCGCCGGTGAAGCCCTCGCGCCCGTCCACGATGAGCAGCTTGCGGTGCGTGCGGTTGTTCATCCGCGCCAGGTGGTACCAGCGCAGGGGATGGAACATCTGCACCTGCACGCCTGCATCTTTCATCGCCTGCAGCAATTGGTCCTCGATCTTCTGGCTGCCCACCCAGTCGAGCAGTACATGCACTTTCACGCCGGAGCGGGCGCGCTCCTCCAGCGCTCGAGCGAATTCGCGCCCCACCTCGCCGGACCAGTAGATGTAGGTCTCGAAGGTGATGGTGCGTTGGGCGGACCTGATCGCCGCCAGCATCGCGGGGAAGATCTGCTCGCCGTTTTCGAAGTGCGCGGCCGTGTTCCCGTCCGTCAGGGGAGGGCCGAGCAGCACGCCGAGTTCGCGGCGAAACTGAGCGTCGGCTATGCCGTGCTGGTGGGTGAGCGAGCGCTGGATGCGGCGCTCGGGCGTGGCGAAGTTCAGCAGCAGTATCGTTGCCAGCGCACCGATCAGTACGCCGGCCACCGTCACCCGGAGCCGCGAGTTGCGAATCCATCCCCTGAACGCCATGCGACCTCCCCGCTGCCGCATGATGAAGGGCGGCCGACTGCCGGGCACGTTCGGTTAAGCCACAGGCGGCGTCGGAGCATTCCCACGCGGCCGGGGATACCATGGGCATGGCACACGGGGAGTAATGCAAATGATCTCGAAGTACCTGCTCGCTAGAGCGCGCGCTCGACCCGGCCCAGCGCATCAGGTCCGGCTTCTACGACAACATGGTGGCGGTGACCGAATTCAACGGCGGCAAACCCAGCATCGTGCGGATTTATCCGATCATCACCACTGCCGATCGACCCGCGACGTTCGGTGGCTCGAAGATCGCCACGGGTGAAGATGCCAAGCGAATCCTTGCGCGGATACAGAAGGAGTCCGAGCCGTTTGGCACGCAGATCAAGGTGGAGAACGACATCGGGATCATCCGTATCCCGCGATAGGTGTTCCGCATCACGCGGAGCGCTGAAGCAAGGTGGCCGCGAGACACACGCACCCCGGCAATAGCCGGCAGGACAAGCTGGTGGAACTCCATGAGCTCCACCAGCTCAAGGCGCCGTCAGTGCGCCGCGCGCCCCGGAGTCGTAGCATCGTTCCGGCCAGCAGTACGCGTGCCGGTAGAGCCCACGCCCGTCGCAGTACTGCCCATATTCGCCACGCGCAGATTGTTCTGCACATGCGTGACGCCGCTTACGCGTTCGGCGCAATCTTCTGCGCGTCGCCGCTCCTCGCGGGTGTACACGGTGCCCGACAGCGTGACCTCGCTGCCGGCCACTGATACCTCCACATCGGAGGCATCAACCATGCGGTCATCGCTGAGCCGGTCACAGACATCTTCACGGATGCGATCATCCGATCGCACATAGCCCTTGGGTCCCCGGCCGCGATGGCCACGATCCAGGGCGTCCATGTCGCGCCGCCGCTGCGCCTCTTCATCGCCGAACCATGACGCGACCTCGTCGGTGCTGCGATCCCACCAGCCGCGCTCGTCTCCTGCATTGCGATAGCCGCGACCACCGTAGAGCGGGCCATAATCGCGTTCGTAGCCGGAGCGCGGGGGTTCGCCCTGCGGGTAGTTGTCGCGCCAGCTCGCACGTGGGTATCCGCCACCATAAGATCCGTAGTCCGCCCCGTAACGGCCGTAGGCTGAGCCAAACTCCCGGTCGGCGCGTGCTGCGTCGCGGGGATAGCGGCCGTGATCGCGTTCGTCGCGCCACGCGTTCCAGCGCGCACGCTCCTCGGCGTTCATTCCGATGCGATCCTCGTCCCTCCATCTGTATTCGTCGGCCATGTGCGCATCCTCCGGTTGGTTGACCACTTCGCAATGGGTTTGGAATTACGCGCTCTTGTGTTGGCGTGTAATGTCAGCGGAGGGCGGACGGCCTCGCAGGCTGCGTCCTACGCAGCAGTGGCATGATTGGTGCCAGACTGCGTGCAGGTGACCCTTGCGGAGATGTCGATGAGCACCAATTCCAGAACCAGGATCTATCTCAAGAAAATCTGCCCGTATTGCCTGAAGTTGCGGATCTTCCTCACCGAGGCAGGCCTCGCGGACAAGTTCGACTTCACGGTATTCAGCGACGGCGACGATACCCACAAGGCCCTGCGCAAGCGCATGGAGGCAGCAGGTCAGGAGCCGGGCTTTCCGGCGGCGGAGATCGAGCCGGGAAAACTCACCACAGGGAGCGATGATCTGATCGCCCGCTTCGCGCACGATGCAGGTGTCGATGCCGCGAAGCTGCCTTTGCTGAAGTATTACTCCGAAGGCGTGTTCATTCGCCACGTGGAGATGTTCCGCGAGCTGCGCGAGCTGAAAGGTGCGTGACGCAATGAAGCCGTGCCTTGCACTGCTGTGCGCCATCGCGCTATCGATCGTCCAGCCGCTGCGCGCCGACGATCTGCGTTGCGGCGACCGGCTCATCTCCGAAGGCGACGCCGCCGCCAAGGTTCGTGAACGGTGCGGTGCGCCCACTGAAACCCGCGCGGAGCGCAAGCTGGTGCCGCCGGTGATCTGGCGCAACGGACGGCCGATACGGTTGCCGGGAGGCGACCGCGAAGTGATCGTCGAGTTCTGGACTTACAACCTCGGCCCGAACCGCCTCATGCGGCAAATCAAGCTGGAAGAGGGCGTAGTCGTTGAGATCAAGACTTTGGGATACGGTCACCGCTGACGGCAAGATTGGTCAGGTGTTCTGACTGGCAGGTCGATTAAAGTGTCGTCCATGACAACCCGTCTATTTCGCCAGGGCTTGATGGACTCCACGGAGCCGTTCACCGCATCGTTCACGGATGCAAAGGATGCACAGCGCATCGTCCTGTTCGCGGCCGGTGCGGGCGGCAATCCTGAGCGTCACCTGGGTCTGCTCGAGGCTCTGGCGGATGAAGGCAGCACCATCATCGCTCCGCACTTTGAACGGCTTGCATCGTCCAGACCGGCCGCTGAAGAGTTGCTGACACGGGCACGTCGACTCGCGCTGTCGCTCGATGCCGTGGCGCGCGAAGATCTGCCTGTGTTCGGTGTCGGACACTCCATTGGTGCCACGTTGCTGCTCGCGCTCGCTGGCGCGCAGATGTGGCTCGGGCCTGACATGAAGCTGCAGATCCCGCTGCTGGCCCGCCTGCAGCGCCTGGTATTGATGGCGCCGCCAACGGGCTTCTTTCGGGCACCGGGAGCATTGAACGCCGTTCGCACGCCGATCATGGTCTGGGCGGGTACCGAGGATGTGATGATTCCGGTCGATCAGCTGCGCTACCTGCAGGACGAGCTCGCGACTCATATTCCGGTCGAGCTGAAGATCGCCGCGGGTGCCGGTCACTATTCATTCATGAATGTACTGCCGCCCGGCGTAGTGGACCCGCTCGCCGATCGCGACGCCTTTCTTGATTCACTGAATCAAAGTATCGGTGACTACGTTTCCATGCCGCTTTGAGGCAGCCATTGCGACCTCGCATGAATGCTGTCGTCAAAGCGCGACGCGATCTGTCTGTCAACGACGACATTTCCTCGTTTTTGTAGGACATACCTGAAACCGGATTCTCCCGTTGCCCTATCAGCAGGGGATGCGATGCACGGTACAAATGAACCGTCATCCTGATGTGTTTAAGGGGCAACGAAATGAACAACTCGAAAACTCCAAAGATCGTGGTGGGCGTTGGTCTGGTTGTAGCCTATGCCGCGATCGCCACCTTCGTGATGCGTGGCGAACATGGGAGCGCCGTGGCGCAGAACGTACCTCTGGCGGATGCCGCGCCTTTGGCTGCCGAGCCTGCCGCACTACCCGCCGCCATCCCGGCGCCAGCCGATCCATTGCTGCCCGCAGCCGTACCGCCCGCGGAAGCAGCGCCAGTCGCCCAGCTTGCAAGCACCACACCCGCGCCACGAGCTGAAAGTGCGAAGCCGACCTCGAGCGTGAAGGCGGCTCCCAGCACGAAGTCGAGCGCGAGCATTGTCAGCAAAGTTGAGGAGAAGCCCGTGACTCCTGCTGGCGAACCACCAGTGACGGCGCAAACTGCGGACGTGCCTGCGGATGTCCCGTCCCCGGCAGAAGCCGCCGCGCCGCCTGAAGCCGTGCCGGGCGAGGCCATTGACGCTGGCCGCAATGTGGCCGACGCCAGGGATGTGGATGGTTCGGAATCGACGCTCAATAACTAAGCAGCTGACCTTTCGTACCGCTGGCAGCCACCGCTGCCAGCGGTCTTTTTTTCGACGACGCCAAAGGCGGCAAGGGGCCGGGGGCTGTTTCGCAGCGCGTACCGGCTGGCATACTGCGCAACTGAAGCGTGACGGCTTCTGGTGGGGTTATGCTGGCCTCATACGAAACTTGCGTCGAAAAGGGAGATGACGATGCCACGGTTCACGAAGTGGGCGGCCTGCGGCGCCTTGATCGCCATTACTGGCAGCAATTCAGCACTCGCACAAAGCACCTGTGACCGGGCCTGCCTGGGGGGAATGCTCGATCGTTACCTGGCGGCAGTCGTCGCGCACGACAAGAGCAAGGCGCCGCTGGTGGTCGGCTTCCGGCAGACCGAGAACGCGATCAACGCTTCGCCCGGCAAGGGCGTGTGGCAGAGCGTGACGGCGCTTGGCAAAGTGCAGCGCAGGTATTTCGATCCCGTGACGGGTCAGGCGGGTTACTACGGCACGGTGATGGAGGGCAACGAGACCGCGATCGTGACCATCCGCCTGCGCGTCGAAGATCGCAAGCTCACCGAAGCCGAGTGGTACATCGCCCGCGCGAACGATCCGGGTTTGAACGGCCCGCGCCAGCCCGGCCGCCCGCCCGCCAATCTGCACAACCCGGATTACCTCGCGCTGCATCCGCCACGGATGAGTGCCGTGCCGGCCGCGCAGCGCTCTGATCGTGCGACATTGAACCGCATCGTCGAGAGCTACTTCGATGCGATCACTTCGCACGACGGTTCGATCGCGCTCACGCACAAGGGTTGCGGCCGCGCGGAGAACGGCACACCGGCGCCGGGCGGCGATTTCCTGCCGCCTGACACGGCGCGTCAGCCTGCGGGGCCGCCGGCCGGTGCGGCCGCTGGTGCGAGCCGCGGCTGTGTCGATGGCCTCGAGAACTTCAACGCCGCGATGGTTGCGGCGCGCAGAATTCCGCTCATCGACGAGGAAGCGCAGGTGGTGCTCGCCACCGCTGTGTTCATCCGCAAGCCGGGATCGCCGACGCCGCGCAATGTCGCCAGTTGGTGGTTCGTCATCGACGGGGGCAGGATCCGCACGACTTATACGGCGATGTTCTATCCGCCGCCGGGGCTGGCCGTGCCGAACTGGCCGCCGTATACCGGCAACTGGCCGCTGCCGGAGACGACTGTCCCCGCGCCAGCGAAGTCCCCGTAAGTAAGGATTTATTCTCACGGCCAATCAAGGAAGAAAATCATGCGCCGTATCTTGCTGGCTTTACTGTTCGTTGCCTTCGTCGCGCCGCTTTACGCGGCCACCGTCGATGGTCTCCCGATCAACTCCAAGGCCGTCGGCACAGGTCCCACAATCGTGTTCGTGCACGGCTGGACCTGCGACCTGTCGTCGTGGGATCAGCAGGTGCCCGCATTCTCGAAGAAGTACCGCGTCGTCACGCTGGACCTGCCGGGCCACGGCAAGAGCCCGTTGCCGAAAGACGGCAAGCTCTCGATGGACCTGTTCGCGCGCGCCGTCGAGGCCGTGCGCGTGGAGAACAAGGCCGACAGAATCGTGCTCGTCGGTCACAGCATGGGCGCACCGGTGATCCGGCAGTATGCGCATTTGTATCCGGCACACGTCGCGGGACTCGTCGCCGTGGACGGACCGCTGGACATGCGCGGCTTCCCACCGCCCAACTTCAGTGCTCCGCCACCGCTGGCTGGTGCCGAAGGCCTGAAGACGCGCGAGACCATGATCCGCGGAATGTTCGTGCCGACCACGTCACCTGCCATTCAGGATCATGTGCTCAAGATGATGCTCGGCGCATCGGAGGCAACGGCCGCGGGTGCGATGGCCTCGATGTTCGACCCGTCGATTCGCTGGACGGATCAGATCAAGGTACCGAGTCTGGAGGTGGTGGCTGGCACCGGCAACGTTCCCGATGTGCAGAAGACGCGTGAGGTGCTGCCGACGTTCGAAGCCTCGCAGGTCGCAGGCACGGGACACTTCCTGATGCTGGAAAAGCCCGCCGAGTTCAACCAGCGGCTCACCGCATTCCTGGACAAGATCAAGTTCTAGGCGATTCAGACCTGCTCACCGTCGTGGAGGCTAAAACAGGCGGTTGAGTTTGCTGCGCTATCTGTACTATATTAACTAGTACAGTAGGTACAGGGAGCCGTCATGGCCCGCAGCAAAGCGTTGATGATCCAGATTTCCACCGGCGACACACGTCCCATCGGCCGGCAGATCGTGGACGCTGTGCGCATGAAGATCGCAACCGGCGACCTCGAAGCCGGCGACCAGCTTCCCAGCGTGCGTGGTCTCGCGCAGCAGCTCATGGTGAACCCGAACACCGTGGCGAAGGCCTATGCGGAACTCACCACGGAGGGCTGGCTGGATTCGCGCCAGGGACTGGGACTGTATGTCGCTACGCTGCGGCAGCGTCTGTCTGATGCGGAGCGCGAGCATCGCCTCGACGAGGCTGTGCAACGTTTCGTAAACGATGTGATTCCGCTCGACTACACCCCGAAGCAGGTGCAGGAGCGCCTGGCGGTGGAACTGCGCGCGTTGCAGCCGCGCAAGAGCGCATGACATGGAAGGCGAACATGTCATCGAGACGCGCGCTCTCACGCGTCGCTATGGACGCAAGCTCGCGCTGGACCACCTGGACCTCGCCATTCCGCGTGGCCGCATCCACGCCATCGTGGGCGCAAACGGCGCGGGCAAGTCCACGCTGTTTCGCATCCTGCTGGGATTCCTCGCGCCCACTTCGGGTGAGTCGCGGATCCTCGGCCGTGACAGCCAGCGGCTGACGCCGGGCGATCGCGGCCGCATCGGCTTCGTCAACGAGGAGCACACGCTGCCGCGCTGGATGCGCGTGTCCGCGGTTACCGCCATGCAGCGCCACCAGTATGCGCGCTGGAACCAGCAGATTTTCGATGAGGTCGTCGGTCACTACCACGTACTGCCGGAACAGAAGGTGAGCGAGCTGTCGCGCGGCGAGCGCGCCGGCTTCAATCTGGCGCTGGCCCTGGCGCAGTCTCCGGAACTGCTGGTGCTGGATGAACCCACGCTGGGCCTGGATGTGGTGGCGAAGCGTGCCTTCCTGGAATCCCTGCTTTACAGCAATGTCACCGATCAGTGCGCGGTGATCTATTGCTCGCACCAGATGGAAGAGGTCGAGCGCGTCGCCGACAACCTCATCATCCTGGAGCGCGGGCAGCTGAAGAACATGTCCGCGCCGGACGAATTCCGCGCGCGTGTCACGCACTGGGTGGCGGACGTGCCGTTCAAGGGACCGGATCCGCGCACCGTGCCGGGCCTGCTCGAAGTGCAGCGGCTGGATGGCCTGCATCACTACCTGGTGCTGGATCAGTCGGCGGACTTCGAAGCCTTCTTGCGCGCCAGCGGTGCAAAGAACGTGCAGTCCATGCCGGTGACCCTCGACCGCGCGGTGAACGCCTTCCTGGCCAAGAACCACGCTGCGCCGGCCGCGGCATGACAGATCGGGAACTCTAACGATGTGGGATTTATTCAAGAGTGAGGCACTGCGCTTTCGCGCGTGGACAGCCGCGGTGGCCGCCGTGCACCTGATGGGCCTGATGTTCATGACGCGCATGGAGGATCTCGCGCAGCAGAGGGATTTCGTGCACACGGCCTTCGGCGGGCTGTATGCCGGGCTCGGACTATTGCTGGCCCTGTACCAGATGGGCACCCACCGCAAAGCCAGCCAGTGGTTGAATCTGCTGCACCGGCCGTTGCCCAGAGTCCGCATCGCCGCCGCGCTCACCTCTGCCGGCGTGCTGCAACTCGTTGTCGCTGTGATACTGCCCCTGCTGCTGGTGGCCATCCTGCAGCAGGCGACCACCGCGCGTGTGGTCGACCTGAGGCACTGGATGCTGCCTCTCTCAGCCCTGCTCGTAACTTCATGTGCCTATCTTGCAGGTGCGTTCTGCGTGCTGCGCGGACCGCGCTATGTCATCGCCGCGTTGCCCCTGCTGTGGTGGTTGCCGACCAGCAATGCGTATGGCTTTGGAATGCTCGCCGTGGAACTGCTCGCGCTCATCTGGTTTGCGTTATTGCTGCTGGAAGCCTTCCGGCCCGACCTCTCCGCGCCTCCGCGCGGCGCGGGCGCCATCGCCACGGCACTGCCGCTGCAGATGGGCGTATATGCGCTGATCATGGTGCTGTTCGTGGGGATGGAGCTGGTGTGGATTGCGCAGGGGTCCCATCCCAACAATACAGCGACACCGCCCGCTGGCGGTCACACCGAGATCGAGCACGCAGATCCCCGTACACGCGTGATGGCGGGCCTTGAAGGCAGTCACTATCCCGATGTGTTGCGCCTGAAAGAACGGGTCCAGAACTCCGATCCGCGCGCCATGCCCATTCCCATGCCGTTGCCCAGGCTACCGCAACGCAACGAGCTCTCGAATTTCCGCCTGCCGGAGTTCAATGATGAACGGCGCCACGTACGCTGGGTGTTCAGCCATGACGACATGCGGCTGCATGGTTTCAGCCTGGCGGATGGCAGCGGCCGTGGCACGTTAGGTATCGGTGCGGCCAACGCTCCGTTCCCCGCCATTGTGGCTCCGGCCTGGACACGGCAGGGCATGGCTGGCGAGGACCTGTTGTTGACTGCGGGCGATACGCTTTACCAGCTCGTTCTGGAAACACTGCAGGTCATCCCGCGGCTTCGTGTCGAAGCGGGGGAAGTTGTGGTGGCCGTCAGCCCGGTGGGCGAGGGCATCGGCGTGATGAGCGATCGCGCGTTGTATTTCTACGGTGGCAAGCCGCTGCTGGAAGGGCACGAGTTGCTTGCACCGCGGATGCGCGTTCCCATGCCGGGAAAGATGGGCGACCTGCGAAATCTGGACCTCATCAAACTGGACGAGGGCTATCTGGCTGCCTTCGTCTATTCTGCACGCTCAGCAAGCCCCGTGGGCACGGTGCCTTTCCAGATCCTGCTGCGTACGCATGCCGATGGCCGCATCGAGACCATCAACCGTCGCGCGCTGCGTTTCGACTACCCGGCGCTGTTCCGCTATCGCGCGTGGTGGATCTCACCGGCGCTGTACGCCGTGCGCGCAGCGGCACGCGATCTGTTCGCTCCTCCGCTGCCACTGGATGTCACTGAGCCGGCGCCCATTCCGCGCAGCATGTGGTGGCTGGCTGCGGTGCTGTCATTGCTGTCGCTGGCCGGTGCGGTGTGGCGCACGGCCGGCACCTCGCTGTCGCCACCGGCGCGGCTGGCATGGTTGACGGCGTGCGGGCTCATGGGATTGCCGGCGCTCGCGAGTCTGTGGCTGATGGTGCCGATCGCGGAGCGATCGGCGCGCGACGCCATCAAGGCTTGATGGCGTTCAGCCACCCTCGCGTGTCCTGCGGCTTCTGGTCCTGCAGCCAGCCGAACACCACGGTGTGCCAGAGAATGCGCTGCACATAAGCGCGCGTCTCGGTGTACGGAATGTTCTCGAGCCAGATATCCGGATCCATTTCACCGGCAGCCAGCCAGCGCCGGGCTGCGCCGGGTCCGGCGTTGTAGCCGGCGAGGGCCAGCGGCAATTGCCCGTCGAACCGGTCCAGCAAGTCCTTCAGATGCGCGGCGCCGAGCACCACATTTGTCGCAGGGTCGAACAGCGTGGCAGCGGTTGGTGCGGGAAGCTTCCATTTGCGCGCGGTGCGGCGCGCGGTATCCAGCGTGAGCTGCGTCAGGCCGCGCGCGTCGGCGGAAGAGATGGCATCGCGCTCGTAAAGGCTTTCCTGGCGGATGACGCTGTAGATGAGCGTGGAGGACAGTCCGGACACCTGCGCCGCGCTCATCACCTGTGCGTCGTAAGGTCGCGGATACAGCAACACATAGTCATTGAATACCCGCTCACCGGTGGCAAGGTTGACGGCCTGGTGGTACCAGCCCCAGCGCGCGGCGAGGTGGATGAGCTGCGGCCGGAAGGCAGGGGCCAATGCGCTTTGACCAAAGCGCCATTCGGCGCGCGCGGGATCCAGCATCCCGTTCAACCGCAGTTCGTGCGCACGCACGAACTCGGGTTGAACCTGCAGGCGGCTGAGCAGCGCATCGTCCATCGGTAGGGATTGCAAGTTGGGTGCGATCTGCCGCCGCAGGCGCGCGGCCGCCATCGCGGAGTAGTAATTGTCCTCGCCGAGGATGGATTCGTAGATCTGCTTTGCGGCGGCCTGCTGGCCCTCGTGCGCCACCACGCGCGCGGCCCAGTAGCGCCAGCGCGCGGTGCGGCGGTTGTCTTCGGACATCGCGGCGATGCTGCGCGAGGCCAGCTTCCAGTCATGAGCCCACAGCGCGGCGCGGGTTTGCCACTCGCGCGCGTTGTCGTCGAAGTCGGCGGCCTCCACCTTGGCGAAATACTTGCGTGCGTCGGCATCGCGATCCCACGACAGCGCCATGGCGAGCGCCAGCAGCAGTGGACTTGCGGCGCGCTGGTCCAGGTGCCGCGCGCGCACCAGTCGCTCGAAGCGCTGCTTCGCGGCGCTGCGGTTGGCGCGCGCGAACTTCGTCCAGCCGGCAAGCAGCACGGCCGGCGCCACGTCTGTCTGTGGCGATGCGATCAGCGCATCGATCTCGCGTTGCGGATTCTCGAGCAGCCCGGCCCATTGTCGCAGCGGCGCGGCCTGCTCCTCCGGCAGTCGCGCGATGATCTGGCGCGCGAAGTCGGTGTTGCCGGCCTCGAGTGCGTTGCGCGCCCGCTGTTCGATCAGCGCCGGAGTGAGTGCGCCTGTGCCGCTCAGCCAGGTGAACGCGCGATCGCATTCCTGCAGGCTGCGCGGCGTGAGCCAGGTCTCCGCGATCTCCGCCGCGAGGCCCGTCTCCAGGCCCAGCGCGATGCGTGCCGTGAAGCCTTGGCAGCGCAGGGCCGGGCCGTCGCTGGCCGGCTTGTGAAACGCCAGGAATTCCGGCCACGCGGCGCGCAAGGCGAGACTGGCGAGCCAGTTCAGGCGCAGATCCTGCGCGACAGGTTCGCGGTCGTGAGCGCGGAGGAAGGCCGCGATCTGTTCGTCGAGCGTCTTCGGCACGGTGACGCCTGCCGCCAGCAATGCCTGCTGCCATCGCGCGGCCTGCAGGTAAGGGTAGAGGACATAGCTCTGCAGGCTCGGACTATCCGGGGTGCTGGTGTCGGAATTCGCCAACCGCGCCCAGGCCTGCTGAAATTCGGCGCGTTGTGCAACCAGTGAGTCTTCGGCGCTCGCGGCGCCAGCCATCGTGGCGCACAGCACGGCCAGGCACGCCGCGAGGTGGCGCAGATGCACTGCGCCCGAAGACAGGATTTCTCGCGGACTGCGCATGGTACGTAGCCTAACGCACCCGCGCGCCTAGTCCACCCGTACCACCCAGGTGCCGATCAGCGCCGCAAGGGACACCAGCGACAGGAAGCCGTTGACGATGAGCAGCAGCGGCACCGGGATGCGCCGGATGTTCGGACGCGGCGGCGGCACGCCAGGCCACAGCTCTCGCCAGACCGCAGCCACGAAGCAGCCGCCGCTGAAGAGGATCATCAGGCTGGCCGTCAGGGAGGCGAGCCACTCCGGAATCACATCATGCAGCAATGCCTTGGCGCCGATGCCGAAGGCGAGGGCGGCAAGGCCGGTGCGCACCCACGCTGCATAGGTGCGTTCCGCGGCGAGAACGGTACGGTCGGCGGAGAGGCTGGTGCGCAGTTCAGCGCTTTCCAGCTGCAGCGCCGCGCTGTCCTTGAGCGCCTGGGTGCCGGCGGCGAGCTTCGCATCGGGGGTAGTGCTCATGCATGCATCCTCCATGCGATGCATGCGTCATTCAATCTGCCGAATGCGCTACGTGCCGATGGCCCGTCGGCTCTACTACTCGCCTACTGAGAGATCCGCGCCGGAGGACTTCTCCACCTGCACCTGCGCGGGCCTGCCCCGGACTACCACGTCGGAGCCGCTCGATGCTCTGCCCGCGACGCGCTTTGTCGCCGCGACCGATACGTCGCTTCCGCTTGATGCCTGCACGGTCACGCTCTCGCACTTCAGGTCGTCGGCATCCAGGTCTGAGCCGCTGGATGCCGCGGCTTCGAGCGACAGGCAGCTGCCGGCGATGTCCAGGTCGCTGCCCGAAGAGCTGGTCGCTTTCACGTTACCGCCCCTGACCTGGGACACGTGGACGTCGCTGCCCGACGATGCCGTGACGGTGAAGTCGCCCTCCAGGCTTCCCTTTACCGTGACGTCGGCGCCCGATGAGGCAGTCAGGGAATGCAGCGCCGGCGTGACGATATGGACCTTGTAGCTGATGCGGGTGCTGGAGAACCAGTTGGAGAACCAGCTGTGTGGCGCGCGGTCGATTCGCAGCATCCCGCCCTCGACCGATATCCGCAGGTCCTCGAAACTGCCCGACCTGGTTTCGGCAACGACGCTTCGGGTCGGGCCCAGGGTGATGTCGGCGTCGACACCTGCCGCGACGGACACCGCTTCGAATGCGCCGATGTCGTAGGTGCGCGTGGCGGCAAGCGTTATGCCCGGCAATGCGACGGCGCAGGCGGTGATGGCGACTATCCGCTTCATGGGATTCCCTCCGGTGGATCAGTGACCGTCTCTGGCAGGCAGTCCTTCGCCCAACTGATTCCTTACACTGCCGCGAGATTCCTGGCTTTCCGGCCTCTATCATTGGCGACGTGAAATCCCCGCTTCCCGTGCTGAACATCGCCGCCTACCGGTTTGCGGTGCTGGATGATCTGCCCACCCTGCGCACCGGGCTGCAGGCGCTGTGCCGCGCGCACGGGTTGCGTGGCACCATTCTGCTGAGCGTGGAAGGCATCAACCTGTTCGTCGCCGGCAGCGATGAGGGCGTGGATGCATTGCTGGCGCACCTGCGGTCGATTCCCGGCCTCGCGTCGCTCGACGTGAAATGCAGCTATACGGCACTCCAGCCTTTCCGGCGGATGCTGGTGCGCATCAAGAAAGAGATCATCGCCTTCGGCGTGCCGGGCATCGATCCTGCGCGGCGCACCTCACCGAAACTGGCGCCGCGGCAGTTGAAGGCCTGGCTGGACGAGGGCCGGCCGCTCACGTTGCTGGATACGCGCAACAACTACGAAGTGAAGCTGGGCACATTCGAGAATGCGCTGGCCGCGGACGTGGAGAATTTCCGCGACTTTCCGGCGGCCGTGGCGAAACTGCCGGAGAAGCTCAAGAACCAGACCATCGTGATGTTCTGCACCGGCGGCATCCGCTGCGAAAAGGCCGGCCCTTATATGGAGTCGCAGGGCTTTCGCCATGTGCTGCAGCTCGACGGCGGCATTCTCAAGTACTTCGAGGAATGCGGCGGCGCGCATTATCGCGGCGAGTGCTTCGTATTCGATCAGCGCGTGGGTGTCGACCCGGCGCTGCGGGAAACAGACACCGCGCAGTGCTTCAAGTGTCTGTCGTCGCTGACTGCGGAAGAGCAGCGCGACGCGCGTTATGTTCCGGGCGTTTCCTGCCCATGGTGCCATCGCAGCGATGCGGAACACGCGGCGCAAGCGCTGCGCACGCGCAACGCGGCGATCCGCGCGGCGACGGATCCCTTGCCCGGCAGCGTGCCGGCCGAGATGTTCCGCCCGCTGCGCATACCGCTGGAATGCGAAGGCTCGACGGTACTCGACACATTCTGCCGGTTGATCGGACATCTGCCGGCGAGCTATTGGCAGGAGGAATGCCGCGCCGGAAATCTGCTCGACTCCCGCCATCACGTGCTCGCGGCAACACGGCCTGTGCGTGCCGGCGAGCGCCTGCTGCATCGGCTGGCCCGCACCACCGAGCCTGCGGTCAGTGGCGACGTCACGGTGCTGCACGAGGACGAGGCGCTGATCGTGCTGAACAAGCCCGCGCCCCTGCCCATGCATCCCGGTGGCCGCTACGCGCGCAACACCTTGCAGCAGATCCTGAACACCGTCTACCGGCCGCAGAAGCCGAAACCCGCGCATCGTCTGGATGCCAATACCACCGGCCTGGTCATCGTGGCGCGCAACCGGCAGTTCGCCGGACGGCTGCAGCGCCAGTTCTCGGAAGGACGCGTAAGAAAGACTTATCTGGTGCGCGTGCAGGGGCATCCGGTGCCGGATCATCTTCACTGCGACGCGCCCATTGGCAGGGAAGCGGGCGTCTCCGGAACGCGCGAGGTCGATGAAGTCGAAGGCGCTCCGTCGATCACGCAGTTCATCGTGCGGCAGCGTCTGTCCGACGGCACGACACTGCTCGAAGCGCGCCCGCTGACGGGCCGCACGAACCAGATCCGCATCCACTGTGCATTCCTGGGTTTTCCGGTGGTGGGTGATGGCGCTTATTCCGGTGAGAACGGGCCGCCCCGGCAGACACTGGATGTGGGCGAGCCGCCGCTGTGTCTGCACGCGTGGAAGATCGATTTCTCTCATCCGGTGAATGGTGAGGCGATGAGCTTTACCGCCGCGCCGCCGGATTGGGCCGGCTGAGGATGGCGTATAAGGCGGCGCCCTGGCCGACCTGATATCTTCGATCGATGCCTGCTCCCGGTTCGCGCCTCGATCGCTTTGAAATCCTGGAACTGCTTGGCGCCGGTGGCATGGGCGAGGTCTATCGCGCGCGCGATTCGCGGCTGGGGCGGGAGGTGGCCCTGAAGCTGATGCCGGATCGATTTCTTCGCGATCCGCAACGCCTGGCGCGCTTCGAGCGCGAGACGCGGGTACTGGCGTCGCTGAATCATCCGAACATCGCCGCGCTGCACGAGATCGTGACGCTCGGCAACAGTCACGCGCTCGTGATGGAACTGGTCGAGGGCGAAACGCTGTCGCAACGCATCGAACGCGGTGCCTTGCCGCTGCGCGAGACCCTGGGCATCGCCACGCAGATCGCCACGGCGCTGGATGCCGCGCACGAACGCGGCGTCGTGCACCGCGACCTGAAGCCCGGCAACATCAAGCTGCGGCCGGACGGCACCGTGAAGCTGCTGGACTTCGGTCTGGCGAAGGTGCTGGATACAGGCACGTCGGCCAGCGATCCGGCGGCGCTTACGCTGACCGCGGTCGATCCTCCCGGCGGCGGCCTGCGCATCCTCGGGTCGCCCTCGTACATGAGCCCGGAACAGGCTCGGGGGCTTGCCGTCGACAAGCGCGCGGACATCTGGGCTTTCGGCTGCGTGCTGTACGAGATGCTGTGCGGAGAGCGGCCATTCAACGGCGAACGGGCTTCCGACGTGGTGGCGAAAATCATCGAGCGCGAGCCGGATTTCGCCGCGCTGCCTCGTGAGTTGCCGCCCACCGTCCGAAGGCTGTTGCTGCGCTGCCTCGAGAAAGACAGACGACTGCGGCTGCGTGACATCGGCGATGCGCGCCATGAATTGCTCGACGCCCTCGACAATCCCGGCAGCGAACCTACCGCCAACGCCGCCGTCGCGGTGCGCGCCGCCAGGCGCAAGCCTGTGGCGTTGCGCTGGATCCTGCTCGCCGTGGTTTTCATCGCAGCACTCGGCGCCGCGGCGGCATGGTTCGCGCAAAGGAACCAACCGGCAGTACCGCGCGTCACGCGTTTCGTCATCAGTGAGCCAAGCGTGGCAGGAGGGGGCCTGGCCATTTCCGCCGACGGCACGCGTATCGCATACGTGACCGAGCGCGGACTCGTAGTGCGTTCGCGTGACCGGCTCGAGAGCGCGCTGATCGCGGCGAGCAACCTGGTGCAGGGCGACCCCTTCTTCTCGCCCGACGGCGAATGGGTCGGCTTCAAGGGCTGGTCCGCGCTGAGAAAGGTGTCCGCGTCCGGCGGCCCGGTGTCGACGGTGCTGGACCAGCGTCTGGCCTCGATCGGCACCTGGAGAGGTCAGGATATTTTCTTTTCCGACATGACTGGCGTATTCCGCATACCCGCGGCAGGCGGCAAACCGGTGGCACTGGTTACCGCCGCCCAGGGCGAGCAGATCAATTCCGTTGAGGTGCTGGCCGCGCGGCGAGCCATTCTGTTTACAGTGGCTCCGGCGCATGACAACAACATGGCCCGGGCGGCCACGCCGCCGAGCGCACGTATTGAAGCCATGGATCTGGTCACCGGCCAGCGGCATACCGTGATGCGCGGCGGCGGGCAGCCGAGATACACAGCCACTGGCCACCTTCTCTATGTGAACAGCGGAACGCTGTACGCGATTGCCTTCGACATTGACCGGCTGCAGACGCGGGGCACCGCCGTGCCCGTGGTGGAAGGCGAGGGTTCGCTGGATTACGACGTTTCGACCGATGGTACTTTGATCTACCGGTCCGCCCCCGCGGAGCCGCGCAGGGAGATGGTGTGGGTGGACCGGCAGGGCCATGTCGCATCACTCGGCGCACCCTTGATGAGTTATGTGTATCCGCGGCTTTCGCCGGACGGCGGTCGGGTCGCGGTCGATGTGGCGGGTGCGGTCACGCGCGACATCTGGGTGTGGGATATCACGCGTCGCACGCTGGAGCGCTTTACCAAGGATCCCGCAGGCCACCCGCTGGTGGCCTGGAGCCCGGATGGCCGCTATCTCGCATACGGTAACGAGGTGTCCGGCGTTTCCAACGTCTATCGGCAGGCGGCCGACGGCAGCGGCAAGCCGGAACATCTGCTCGAAAGCAAGAGCGTGCAGATGCCGATCAGCTATGCCCCGGACGGGCGACTGCTGGTTTCACTGGTTGTGCCGAACCAGCAGCGCGACATTCGCGTGATGACACTGGAGGGCACGCGCAGCACCGAACCCCTGATTCAAGGTCCGGCGAACGAGCTGTGGGCGGAAGTCTCGCCCGATGGGCGTTGGGTGGCCTACGACTCGGACGAGTCCGGGCAATTCGAGGTTTACGTCCGGCCATTTCCCGATGCGGGCGTTCGCTGGCAGGTATCCGCCGCCGGTGGGCGCCAGCCAGTCTGGTCGCGCGATGGCCGTGAGTTGTTCTATCGTGATTTCAGCGGCGCCTTGTTGAGCGTTCCCATCACCGGTCCGGCTTTTGCGCCGGGCCGGCCGACACGGCTGATCGAAGGCGGAAGTTACATCGGTGCAGGCGCCAATGGCAGTGGCAGGACCTACGACGTTTCTCCCGACGGCAGCAAGTTCCTCATGATCCGCGACGACAACCAGGGCACGGGGCCGCTGGTTGTCGTCGTGAACTGGTTCGAGGAGCTGACGCGCCTGGCTCCCATCCACTAGCTAGTTCTTGAGGCTCAGGTAAACCTGACCATCGGCTCCGTAGTACAGCCGCTTCTGATCCCAGGAGAATGATGGCCGGGTCTCGGCCAGTGACGCCGTGGGAAAGTTGAACTGCGAGCTCAGGTTGCGGGGCGCCGACCACTCGGACGTGAGGGAACTGCGCGTGGCCATGTAGATATCCATGTTTCCGCCGCGGTTCGAGGCGAACACGATCGACAGGCCATCACGGCTGACGTTGGGCTGCTGGTCCTCGGAGGTCGTGTTGAGCGCGGCGACAGCCACGCCCGGTCCATACGTGCCGTCGGGCCGCATTTCGCTGACAAAAATGTCCTGGCTGCCCGTGGCCTGCACGCCGTTGTGATCGCTCGAGAAGAACAGGAAGACGCCGTCCGCCGTAGTCAGCAGCGAGGGGCTGTACTTCGCGCCCTTGGTGTTCGGGCCATCGGGATAGCAGGCCAGCCGTTTGGCCGGGCCCATGGATTGCACCTGCAGCGTGCCGCCGGCGCCGACGGGAGGCACCACCGTGTAACGAGTGACGAAAATATCCGCGCCGGCGAGTCCGGGCGCTGCGCCGGGCTCGCCGCACTTCGGCGATTCACCGGGAGCGGCGTCCCGCGTGGACACGAACATCAGCCAGTCTCCCATCACAGGGGTCGGGCAGAAGTCGTTGCCAAGGTCGACGCTGACGGGGTCCCCGAGCTTGGTCCTGCTGTCATAGGTGTTGTTCGAATTGCGACGCAGGGCCCATATGTCGAGGCCATTCGTACCCGCCGGGCCCGCGGCGGTGTACAGCAGGTTGCCGTCGCGCGATTCGATCGGGCAGCCGCCGGGGGCCACCGCGACGGGTGCGCTCCATTCGGGAGGAGCCGGCGGGGGGCCGGTAACGGGCGGTGCCGGTACGGGTTCATCGCCATCACAGCCGCCCAGCAGTGCCACGCTTGCCAGCGCCATGACGCTGCCACGAAAAATCCCTTTCATACATGTCTCCCTCAGATTTGCCTGAGCCGATATTCCGGCGCGGGGTAAAATGAGTCGGGGCGGAAACCGGGCCGAAACAAGACCAAATCGGGGCGAGGCATGAAGCGTTTCGGCAGGTTCGAGTTCGATGCGCAGACACGCCGTGTCAGGGAGGAGGGCCGCGAAATCCACCTGGCGCCCAAGGCCTTCGAGCTGCTGGCCGCGCTGCTCGACGTGGCGCCCCAGGTCGTTTCAAAGCGCGAATTGCACGCGCACCTGTGGCCCGGCGGCGTAGTGGCCGATGCCACGCTCGTGGCCCTGGTCAAACAGCTGCGCGCGGCGCTCGGCGATCGCGATCGTGCGGCGCCCTTGATCCGCACCGTGCATCGCGTGGGGTATGCCCTCGAGTTGTCACCGGTTCATCGCAAGGCGGACATGCCGATCGTGACGGCCTGCTGGCTCACCGTGGGGCAACGGCGTCTTTCGTTGACGAAGGGAGACAACATCATCGGCCGCGACGCGGCTGCGCGAATACGCCTCGATGATCCGGCGGTATCACGGCGGCACGCACGCATCGTGGTGGGCGGTTCGAGCGCGCTGCTGGAAGATCTGGGCAGCAAGAACGGCACCTTCATCGACGATCGGCAGGTTTCTTCGGGCAACGTGCCACTGCATGATGGTGCCCGGCTGGCATTCGGTACGGTGCTGGCCATCTATGGCGAATCAAGCACCGGCATGCCCACACTCACTCACCTGGGACCGCTGGATTCCCGCTGAGCCGATACGATTTCAGGAGCACTCGAAGTCGTCGGCGCCCTTGGGATGGCAGAAGTCGGCCCACTGTCCCGTGCGCCGCCACAGGTCCACGAATCCCAGATCGCTCACGATGCGCTTGAAGCGCTCTTCCCGGCGTACCTTGCCAAGCAACGGAAACCACATGTTCTGAAACATCGGGGACGTCGCCCTGGTGGCGAGGACTGCAAGCGAGTCCAGTGCCAGCGAAGTGTCGCCGAGGTAGGCTGCCGCCAGTGCGATCGAGCCCGCGGCTTCCGGGTCGGATTCGGTGATGTTTCGCAATTGAACCCGCAGCAACCCCGACGCCTGCGCAGGTGTCCGGATGGCAGCGGCCCAGGCCCGGCATTGCGCCATGCCGAGTGTGGGGCACGCGCGCTCGAGTTCAGCGCGCAGCTCGCCCTGCGTAGCGCCCTTGTCCGCCAAATACGCCAGCATTGCCTCGTCAGCCTGCCAGCGCGAACCCTTCAGTCCTTCCAGGCGAGCGAATTCCCGGTGCAGCTCCGGCTGCGCATCGAGAAGTACGTAAGTTCTCACCAGCGTGGATGCCGCGATGATGGACAACGGGTCGGCTTGTCGCCCTGCTTCACGGTAGGGCCTGGCCTGGCGCGCCCGGCCAGTGAGCGTCAGAAAGCCAGCGCAGATCAAATTCGCGCGCGGATCGGGGCCTGCCGAGAAAGCTGCCTTGCACGCGTTGTCCGCCACGATCCACTGGTGGCGGTCCGAGGTCATCCACATCCTGGCTACGTTGGTCAGGGGCGCGTCGGGCGCGTACTTCACCGCGCCGGCGAGGGTTTGTTCGACTTCGCGATTGAACGCAGCGACATCGGCAGTGCGCGCTCCGCGCGCATTCAGGGTAATGGCGAGTTCAGCCCAGGCACGTCCATAGCCGGGATCGATAGCCAGCGCGGCGTGGTATTCGTCGATGGCAGCGGCATAACCCTCGGATGGCCCCTTGTTGAATTCCGAGACCCCCCGGAGCACATGATCGTACGCATCGAAGTTGCGCGTGCCGCCGAACTCCGCCGTGCCCAGGGTGACCACAAGAGCGGGGCCGAGCTTGTGCGCCACGGTGTGCGCGATTTCGTCCTGGATCGCGAATACATCGTCCATCGCGCGGTCGTAGGTCTCGGACCAGATGTGGTAGCCGGTTGTCGCATCCACCAGCTGCGCCGTGATGCGGATGCGGGCGCCCGCCTTGCGCACGCTGCCTTCGAGAATGTGCGCGACGCCCAACGCCTGCCCGACAGTGCGCAGATCCTGCGCCTTGCCCTTGAAGGAGAAGGCCGATGTGCGCGCGGTGACGCGCAGTCCCTCGATGTGCGCAAGCTGATTGATGAGTTCTTCGCTGAGCCCGTCGGAGAAATACTCCTGTTCGGGATCGGCGCTCATGTTCACGAAGGGCAGCACGGCGATCGAGGCATCGGTGCTCGGAAGCACGGCCGCCTGCACGGCGGACCCAGAGCGGTCGTGGAAATGCCAGACCATTCCAGCGGCAATCATCGCTGCGCCGATGATTGCGGTAGCCAGCCACCGCCGATGAATCCCGGCGGAGGTCGGGGCCCGCCCGCCGGCGAGTGCTTCTTCAATGAGGATACGAAGGTCCCCTGCGTGCTGGATGCGACGTTGCGGCTCCTTTTCGAGGCAGCGGCCCAACAGGCGAATCAGCGGCTCTGGCACTTGAGGGCGCAGCAGCGACAGATCGGGCTCGGACTGCAGCACCTGCGCGACGGTGTCTGCCACCGTCGGACCCGCGAAAGGAACGCGCCCCGCGAGCATGCGATACAGCAGCACACCAAAGGCCCAGATGTCGGAGGTCGGACCGACCTGTCCGCCGCGCACTTGTTCCGGGCTCATGTACGCAGGCGTGCCGGCGAATTCCCCTGGGGTGACGGGGGAAGTCAGCGTCGTCTGCTGCGCATTTGAAGTGGTGGGCGGATTCCGCGCGATGCCGAAATCGAGCACCTTGATCCGGCCATCCGCCAGGATCTTGATATTGGACGGCTTGAGGTCGCAATGCACGACGCCGCGGGAATGCGCGGCATGCAGAGCCTCGCTCACCTGCAGCGCGATACTGGCGGCTTCGCGCAGCGCGAGCGGGCCAGCTGCGAGCCGGTCCTCCAGTGTGGATCCCTCGACCAGTTCAAGCACCAGCCAGCGCTGCCCGTCCTGCTCCTCGAGCCCCAGGATGGCGGCGATGTTGGGGTGGTTCAGTGTCGCCATGAGCCGCGCTTCACGCGCGAGGCGCGCACTCAGGTTCGCATCTGCCGCGAACCGGGGCGGCAGCGTCTTCAACGCGACATCACGCTCCAGGCGGGTATCATGCGCGCGCCAGACTTCGCCCATGCCGCCACGCCCGATTACTTCCAGGAGCTCGAACTGACCCACGCGAACGCCGGCTTGCATAGGAACGTAACGCTAACCGCGCATGCGTCGGGCGTCCACTGCGACAGGGTGTGCTTCGGGCGGCCGTAATCGGCTACCGTTGTTGCGTGTCGGCCGCCATTCCTAGCGCTTCGATTGACGACTGCCTGCTTCGCGACCAGCACCGGCTGCGTCGCGAACGGGATCGTCTGCATGGCCAACGGCTGCGTGGCAACGACGTGTCGGCGGCCGAAGAGGCTCTGCGGCAGAAGATCGCCGCGTCGGTGGCCGCGCGCGCCGCGCGGGCCGCCAGTGTGCCGGCATTGGCCTATCCGGATGACCTGCCGGTGTCGCAGCATCGCGATGCCATCCGTCGCGCCATCGCCGATCATCCGGTGGTCATCGTCAGCGGTGAAACCGGTTCGGGCAAGACCACGCAGCTACCGAAGATCTGCCTCGAGGCGGGCCGCGGCGTGGCCGGTGCCATCGGCCATACGCAGCCGCGGCGTATCGCCGCACGGGCTGTGGCCGCGCGCATCGCCGAAGAGCTGAAAGTGCCGCTGGGCGGGCTCGTGGGCTACAAGCTGCGCTTCCAGGATCGCAGCCGGCCTGAAGGGCTCATCAAGCTGATGACCGATGGCATCCTGCTGGCCGAGACGCAGGGTGACCGCTTCCTCAACGCCTACGACACCCTCATCGTCGACGAGGCGCATGAGCGTTCGCTGAACATCGATTTCCTGCTGGGCTACCTGAAGTGGCTGCTCCCGCGACGGCCGGATCTGAAAGTGGTGATTACCTCCGCCACCATCGACACCGAGCGCTTCTCGAAGCACTTCGGCGATGCGCCGGTCATCAGCGTATCGGGCCGCAGTTATCCGGTGGAACTGCGATATCGCGAAGTGCGGCGCGACGAGGAGGATGACGAGACCGACTCGGTGGAGCAGGACGCCATCCTTGGCGCCGTGGATGAACTGTGGCGCGACCAGAGCGGCGACATCCTCGTCTTCCTCAGTGGCGAGCGCGAGATCCGCGAGACGGCCGAATCGCTGCGCAAGCATCATCCGCAGGGCTGCGAGGTGCTGCCCTTGTACTCGCGCCTGGCGCAGGAGGAGCAGCAGCGCGTGTTCCGGCCTTCGGGCAAGCGGCGCATCGTGCTGGCCACCAATGTGGCCGAGACTTCACTCACCGTGCCGGGCATCCGCGCCGTCATCGACACCGGCGTGGCGCGCATCAGCCGCTACTCGCATCGCAGCCGGCTCCAGCGGTTGCCCATCGAGAAGATTTCGCAGGCCTCCGCCAACCAGCGGGCCGGGCGCTGTGGCCGTGTCGGGCCGGGCATCTGCATCCGCCTGTATTCAGAAGAAGACTACTTGGCGCGCCCCGCCTTCACGGAACCGGAGATCCAGCGCACCAACCTGGCCGCTGTCATCCTGCAGATGCACGCCTTGAAGCTGGGTGACATCGAGGCATTTCCCTTCGTCGAGCCGCCCGACGGGCGCTACATCCGCGATGGCGCGCGCACGTTGCGCGAGCTGAGTGCGCTGACGGAGGAAGGCCAGCTCACTGAAACGGGGCGGCGTCTGTCACGACTGCCGCTCGATCCGCGCCTGGGTCGCATCCTGCTGGCGGGCGCGGAGGAGAACTGCCTGCAGGAGATCGCCCTCATTGCCTCGGCACTGTCGGTGCCGGATCCGCGCGATCGCCCGGCGGAAAAACAGACTCAGGCCGACCAGAAGCACGCGCCCTTCCGCGATGAAAAGTCCGACTTCATCTCGCTGCTGAATCTGTGGCGCGCCTGCAGCAAGGCGCGCACGGAGCTGTCACGGGCCAAGCTGCGCGGCTGGTGCAAGGAGAATTTCCTGTCCTACCTGCGCCTGTCCGAGTGGCATGACGTACATGGGCAGGTGATGGAGGTGGTGAAGGGAGAGCTGGCGCTGAGGCTCAACACCCAGCCGGGGCAGTACGAAGCCATTCATCGCGCACTGCTGGCCGGGCTGCTCTCACAGGTGGCAGAAAGAAAGGAACAGGCCGAATACCTGGGCGCCAATGGCACGAAACTGAACATTCATCCTGGCTCGGGCCAGTTCAAGTCGCGCCCGGCGTGGATAGTGAGCGCCGAGCAGGTGCAGACCACCAAGGTGTATGCGCGCACCGTCGCGCGCATCGATCCGCGCTGGGTGGAAGAGGTGGGCGAGCACCTGGTGCGGCGCCATCACTACGAGCCGCATTGGGAACGACGCGCGGGCCGCGCAGCGGTGTACGAGCGGGTAACACTTTTCGGGCTGACATTGTCCGCGGGTCGAAGCGTGCCTTTCGAACGCATCGATCCCGCGGCCGCGCGCGAACTGTTCATTCGTCACGCGCTGGTGCGGATGGAATACGACTCGCGCGCACCCTTCCTTACGCACAACCTCAAGCTGCTGCGGGACACCGAATACCTGCAGCAGAAGGGCCGGCGAGTGGATCTGCTGGGCGACGAAACGCAGCTGTATGCATTCTTCGATGCGCGTGTGCCGGAGGGCATCTCCACCGGCGCGGCGTTCGAGCGCTGGCGGCGCGAGGCCGAGGCGAAAGATCCGAAGCTGCTGTGGCTCACCGAGAAAGACATCGCCGGCAGCGAGGCGCAGCTCGAGGCCGAGCGCTTTCCGGACCATCTCGGCGCCGGCCCGCTGGTGGTGCAGTTGCGCTACCGCTTCGAGCCGGGCCACGAGGACGATGGCGTCTGCGCGCTCGTGCCGCTGCCGGTGTTGAACCAGCTTCCGGAGGAGCCCTTCGAATGGCTGGTCCCCGGATTGATCGAGGAGCGGATCACCGCCATGGTTCGTTCGCTGCCCAAGGCGCTGCGCGTGCACTTCGTGCCGGTGCCGGACGCCGTGGCCCGCGTACTGCCGCTGCTGGATGTCGGTCGTGGCTCGCTGCGGGCACAGCTTGCCATCGCGCTGTCGCGCGTCGGCGGCGTGCCGGTGCCGCGCGATGCTTTCCGCGACGATCAATTGCCGCCGCATCTGCGCATGAACTTTCTGCTGCTCGACGACGCGGACCGCGTGATCACGCGCAGCCGCAGCCTGTCGCAGCTGCGCGCGCAACATGCCGGTGCCTCGCAGCAGGAATACGCCAGGCAATCGCAGCTCACCAGTGGTGCGCGCGACTGGGCGTTTGGAGACCTGCCCGAGCAGCAGACCCTGAAGCAGGGCGGTCGCGAGCGCCTGGGATATCCGGCGCTGGTGGACGAGGGCGACAGTGTCGGACTGCGTGTGTTCGCCACGCCCTCCGAGGCGCGCGCCAGCCACGAGCGGGGCTGCGTGCGCCTGATACGCCTGGCGATGACGCGGGATGTCAAATCGCTGCGGCGCGACCTGGCCGTGAATGTCCAGGGCGAACTGGTGTATCGCGCTCTCGCGGCCCATCCCTCGCTGAACCGCGATCTGGCAGCGGGGCGCGACTTGCGTGACGACTTGCTCGATCGCGTTGTCACCACCGTGTTCCTCGAGGGCCGCGAACCCTTGCGCAGTGCCGCGGCGTTCGATGCGCGCGTCGCCACGCAGCGCGCCGGCATTGGTCTGCCCGCTCAGGAGATATCACGCAACGTGCAGGCGGCGCTGGAGCGACTGGGCCGAATCCTTGTCGCGCTTCCCAAGGCAAATCCGGCCACAGCCGCTGATATTCGCAACCAGCTCACGTGGCTGGTGCCGGCGGGGTTCCTGCTGATCACGCCGTGGGAGCGACTGCGCGAATTCCCCCGCTACCTGCAGGCCATCGAACAGCGACTGGAGAAGCACGGCCAAAACCCGCAGCGCGATGCACAGCTCGTGGCGGAAGTCGTGCCGCTGGAAGCGCGCTACCGCGAGCGCGTCAAAGCCGAGCGCGGGCTGCTTTCGCCAGGCGACGACGAGTTCCGCTGGTTGCTGGAGGAATTCCGCGTCTCGCTGTTTGCCCAGCAGTTGAAAACGCGCGTGCCCGTGTCCGCGCGGCGTCTGACTGATGCGTGGTCCGCGAGAGAGCGTCTGGTTCTGCAATAGGGCACGGCGTGCCCGCGTGGCGCTATATTGGGCGCAAGACAAGCTTAATTGGGGGGGCTTTCATGAAGCGTTCCATCGGGATCCTCGGTCTCGCGGCTCTTTTGCTCGCGCCCTGCGTTCATGCGCAACGTGCGCTGCCCATGGGGCCGGAAGGCTTTCCCGTCGCGCCCACTGGTCTTGAAGGCCAACCCCTGCCCGCGGGGCCATTCACGTATCACACCGCCGAACAGCAGGATATCCGCGTCACCGTGCTGGCACGCATGCCCTGGCCCTTCGGACTCACCTTCCTGCCCAATGGCGATCTGCTGATCGTGCAGCGCACGGGCGAGATGAAGCGCATCGCGAAGGGAACCCGGGTGGCGGTGCCCGTGACCGGTGGTCCGCAGGCATTGTTTCAGGGCAAGAATGGTCCGGTGATCCTGCACGGCTACATGCATGTGGCCGTGCATCCGCAGTTCGCCAGCAACGGCTTGCTCTACCTGTCGTACTCGAAGGCCCCTGCGGGCAAGACTTCGCTGGTCTCTGCCGTGGCGCGCGCGAAGTACGTGGCGGGTCGCCTTACCGATGTGAAGGATGTCTGGGTGGGCGATGCCTTTTTGGGTCCGGTGGCCATTGCCATGACGCCGGACGCCAAGCTCTACATCGCGGTCAGCGGACTCTCTGGTGCGGTGGCCCAAGATCCGGCGCAGATGGCTGGCAAAGTATTGCGGCTCAATGACGATGGCAGCGTGCCGAATGACAATCCCTTCGTCGGCAAGAAGGGCTATCGCCCCGAGATCTACACGCTGGGCCATCGCTCCACGTCCGATCTGGTCGTGCACCCGGTGACCGGTGAGGTGTTCCTCAGCGAGATGGGGCCGAACGGGGGCGATGAGATCAATCGCATCAAGGCCGGCAAGAACTACGGCTGGCCGCTGGTGAGCTTTGGCCGCACCTATCCGGGCCCGTGGCAGAACGAGGCGAATGTCTCCACGCATGCAGGGTTCGAGAACCCGATTCTCTATTGGGTGCCGTCCATCTCGGTCACGGGATTGACGTTCTATCAAGGCAACGCACTGCCCAAGTGGAAAGGCGATCTGTTCGCGGCCGGCGTTCGCTACGGCGAGGTTCCGGGCACGGGTCGCGTGGATCGCATCCTGATCAACGAGAAGTTCGAGGAACTGCGGCGTGAGACGCTGCTCTCGGATCTGCACCAGCGAATCCGCGATGTGAAGGCCGGACCGGACGGATTCATCTACGTGGCCACGGATGAAGAGGCGGGTGCCATCCTGCGCATCGAACCGGGCAAATCGCCATGAAAATCGTGGCGGCCTGTCTGGCACTGGCCTTGATGTCGGGCACTGCCTGGGCTCAGGAACAGGCTCCCAAGCCCGATCCCGCCGCGCCGATGTACCGGCACACTGGCGAGCAGTACCGCATTTATGAATTTCCCGGCACAGGCGAGCCGATTCCCTATCGCCTGTTCGTGCCCGAATCGTGGACGCCGGACAAGAAGCTGCCGGTGCTGATCACCTTGCGAGCCGGCAACAGCATCAATAACAACCATCGCGGCGGCAACGACCTGGTGAAGCTGGCGCGCGAGCGCGGCTATATCGTGATCTCGCCGCTGGGATACCGTGGCTACACGCAGCCGTACTACGGCAGCCCTTATCCCGTCGATCGGGAGGCCGGTCCTTCCGTGCCCGCCCAAGGCTGGACGCCACAGGACAATCAGCGCGCGGAGCTCGATGTGCTGTACGTATTGAACGTGGTGGCCACCGAATACAACGCGGACAGATCAAGGGTATTCCTGCACGGGCAGAACCCGTCGGGTTCCTCTGCCTTTCACTTTGCCGCGAAATATCCAGACCTGTTCCGCGCCATCGTCGTCAGCGCCGGACCGATCATCAGCGCCAGTTACCCCTTCGACAATTTGAAGGGCAAGGTGGCGGTGATGATGCTGACCGGCGACAAGGATGCCAAATACACGGCCGCGGCATCTGAACGCATGACGAGGGAATTGCGGCAGCATGGTGTCGAGGCAGAGTTTCACCTCGTGCCGAACGGCGAGCATCTCAACGCCTACCTGCTTTACGCGCCGCAGCTGTTCGATTTTCTCGACAAGCACTGAGTGACCGCCGCGGCGTTGCCCCTTCCGGCGACTCGTCCGCCTAACGGTGCCGCAGGCGGTCGTAACACCAGACCGTGCATAGAAACAGCGTCAGCGGCAATGTCAGCAGTGCCGCAATCAATGCCTGGAGCTCCGGCGGCTGGGTCAGCAGATGCACATCCAGGCGCGCCAGCATCAGGCAGGCGCCGAGGAGGCCGATCGACCAGATCACCAGTGTCGCCGTGGCAGTCTTCGCCGCGAGCAGCCGCAGCCGTGCAAGGCGTGTCGCCAGCAGCAGCGTCAGCACCAATGTAATGGCAGCGAACCACCACATGTTCTGGGCGACGAAGGCGCCGGCGCTTTCATCCGTCAATGCCACATGCGCGAAGATCGCGGCATAGATCAGAAATGCCAGCGTGCCGTACATGACCTTGCGACCCCAGAACATGGAACAGGAATGTACGCAGAAGAAGAACGCCATCGCGCTGAAGTACCCCACCGCGACAGTCACGGCGGTGCCTGCCTGATGCGCGAAGCTTGCGCCGCGCACCGCGTGGATCAGTGTGACCAGGCGCGACCATAGGGGCCCGATATCGCCGTACAGAGGTGCCGACAGCCACAGGCCGAAGCCGATGAGCATCGTGCCCAGAAATAGCGCGACGCCGAGTGCGCCGAGTTGTATGCCCGCGAGCTGCAGCGTTCCCAGTCCGCGTGTGCCTTCGAAGGGATTCATGTAGCCGCCGCTGGCGACGCGGCGGTTGAAGACGCCGATGCCGATGCCCGTGAAGAACAACACCACTGGCGCAGCCGTGATGAGAAGTCGCGCCATAGCGGTGCCCAGCTGGGCATCTGCCCACGGAATCACGGGGATCAGCAGTGCGAACAGAAGACCAAGCAACAGCACGGGGACGCCCAGGCGTTTGCACTCCACCCACAGCTCGGCCGACCACGGCGCGGATGTCGGGCAGGGTAACCGCAGCAGCTCGCCGGCACGATCCATCAGGTCACGGGGCCCAAGTGCGCTGCGAACATCCGTCTTCGGTTGCGCGGGTCCCAGATGCCAGTGCTCGCCTTGTCGCTGCAGTCCGACGCGATGCACTGTCAGCACATACAGCACCAGGATGGCGAGTGCGAGCACCAGGTATTGCACCGCCGAAAAGGACAGCATGTCGGGATTGAACGCGGGTTCGCCCGCGCGCCGGCCATTGGGAATGTGGAAGGGCTGCATCCAGGCCAGCAGTCTCGCGGCGGCCGCCACCGCCACGATCAATGCCAATCCGCGCGTCGAATTCGTCGCGGTACTCCAGCTCGCAGCCGCCAGCAGCGCCGCCGTCGCGCCGACCAGCCATGCGCCCGCCGCCAGCGGCATGGGCACGCCATACAGGATGCGGTCGAGCAGTAGTGGAATCAGATACAGCGAAGCGCACAGTCCGCCGAGCACCAGCATCGGCACGCCGACCAGCAGCGCGTTGCTCACGGGCAACCGGAACTCGAATCGCATCGGAAAGCCCGCGCGACCCCCGAGTGAAATGGCCACCAGGGTGGTAAACAGCGCCAGCAGCGTGCCCAATATCACGACGCCTGACGCGAGCAACTCATGCCGCTCCGGGATCCCGGCCATCCCCCGGGGGACCATATTCATGACGGTAAGGTTGATACCCAGCGCGATTGCGAGGATCAGCACATACCAGCGCCGCGAAAGGCGCCAGCTATGCCACAGCAGGCCGACAGCAGGATGTCGCATCAGGCGGCCTTGTCGTGGCGTACAGACCGCCCGGCACGCGCGAGAAATATCTCTTCCAGTGTAGCCATGCGCGATTCGGCGATCTCGCCGCCGGCACCGTGCACAGCCACGCGGAACTGCTCGATGGGAACATCATGCACCATGTGCCAGCTGCGCCCTCCGCCCTGAGTCAGCAGGGCGCCCGCCAGAGCCGGTGGCTGCGCCTGCTGGGCGGAGAAGATGACCCGCGTGAAGCGGTGCGTCTCCTTGATGGCGTCCAGATCACAGTCGAAGGTGATGCGGCCATCCTGGATCATCGTGACGTGATCGCAGGTGCGCTCCATCTCATCGAGCAGGTGCGACGAGAACACCACGCAGCGGCCTTCATCGGCAACGGTGCGGATCACGGCGTCGATGATGTCCAGGCGCACCACGGCGTCCAGTCCGTTCGAAGGCTCGTCGAGGATCAGCAGCTCCGGCCGGTGCGCCAGTGCCGCGATGATGCCGGTCTGCGCGCGCATGCCCTGCGATAGCGCCGAGATCTTCCTGGCAGGGTCGAGTTTGAACGTGTCGACCAGTTCGTAGGCGAAGCGCATGTCCCAGGTGGGATGAAAGGCCTGCAGGTACCGCAGGAATTCGCTGATGCGCATCCATTCGGGCATGTCGCGCTGCTCTGACAGGTAGCCGATCCGTTTCAGCACCCGCGCCGGATGGCGCACCGGATCTTCCCCGAAAACACGCACCGTGCCGGCCTGCGGCCGCAGCAGGCCCAGCAGATGCTTCAGCAGCGTGGTCTTGCCGGCACCATTGGCGCCGACCAGTCCGTACACGCGCCCCGCGCCGGCGCTGAAGTCGATGTTGTCCAGCGCATTGTTGCTGCCGTAGCGTCGCGTCAGCCCGTTCACTTCGATGATGGGCGCATTCATGGTTCGTCTCCGTTGGCCGCCTTGCCCGTCAGGTTGTCGAGAATGGCTTGCCGCTTGTGAATCAGCTTCAGCAGGTCGCCGGTGCTGTAGTTGAGCTGCCGCGCTTCGGTCAGCAGTCCATCGATGCGCTGCTCCAGGATGCGGCGCTTTTCGCGCTCCGCCAGCTTCGATGGACCATCGCTGATGAAACAGCCCGAGCCGCGGCGCTTGCAGATGACGCCCACGCCCTCGAGCTCTTCATAGGCCTTCACAACCGTGTTGGGCGTAACGCGCAACTGTGCCGCCAGCACACGGATGGGCGGCAATTCCTCATCGGGCTGCAGCAGCCCGGAGGCGGCCATATAGCGGATCTGATTGGCGATCTGCCGGTAGATCGGCAGGCCATCGTTGACGTCGATGTTGAGATCCAAGGGGGACCATGCCCGTTGTAGTAGTGTACCCGTATTGTGATACACTTTTCGTCGCACATCAATCCATGCGGGCGGCGGGTCCCGCGAGAACCGGGTTCGCGCGCCGTCAGTTTATTGCAGCGCCGCCGTGATCGATGCGGCAGCGGGCTGGGTTGGGGCCGCCGCCAAGGTGAAATCCACCACCAGTCGCACCATGAGCATGTCTTCAACGCTCCAGTTGGCAACATTCACGCACGCCGAAGGTTCGGGAGCGCCCGGAGGTGCGGTCTGCGCTTCTTCCACATGCAGGTCACCCAGCGCGCCTGAGCCTGCATCGCCTTTCTGCCAGCTCGAATCCGGCCTCTGCACGCGCGCCATGACCTGCATCTGATTACGCTGCGCGGCGGCCGGCAATGCGGCGCACAGCGCCACCGTCTGGACATCGTTTTCTGTGCAGGTCGCCACACTGTCTTCGTCGGCTGGCGTCGCGGCCCGGCAGGGCGGCAGTTGCAACAGCGATTCGGCGCTGCCGGAACGGGTGTGGGTGGCCTGATGTACCGCCAGTGCGGCGAACTGTCTGGTGAATTCGGTCTGCAGCGTGCTGCGCATCTGTTCCGTCGCGCTGACCGTCCGCAGCGACGACCAGGCGTAGCCACCCACGATGCAGCCGATCATCAGCGCGACGGTGGCGAAGAGCGAGCGCAGACGTTTCTTCCTGGGCCGTACGTCGCTGGGCGCACGATTGCGGATGAGCTGAAAGATGGCGGTTGCCATCGTGGCGCCGGCTCCAATGATCGCGGCGATGATGGTCTCGGAAAGGCCCATTCCAACGGTCCCCCGCATTGCCCAAGCCGCACCGAGTCTATGCGTCGCAAATCGCGCGGCGGCGCGGCGGGTCCCAGGAGTGTGCGCGGGTTCACCGCCGATCAGACATAAGACGATCGGCTGTTCACGCGTACAATCCGGTCTACAACCATAAGCGGGGGTGGGTCATGACCAGGGGCATCACACTGTTCGGGCGCCTTGTTGCCGCCACGGCATGGGGCCTGATGGCCGTCGCGGCTCAGGCGCAATCCGCATCCAGCGATGCGTCGGCGGAGGAATGGGCAGCGCACGCGCTGAACCGCTACCAGGTGGCGGCCAATGTCACCTACCTCACCGCGAGCGGCTTCGAATCGAAGATGGACATCTACTCGCGGCGCGGTGCCGCCACGCCGCAACCCACAGTGGTGTATTTCCACGGCGGATTCTGGGCCGCGGGCAGCAAGGAAGGGGCGCTGTTCTCGTTGTTTCCGTGGATGCAGATGGGCTGGAACGTCATCAACGTGGAGTATCGCCTCGCCAAGGTGGCTCCCGCCCCGGCCGCCGTCGAAGACGGTCTGTGCGCGCTGCGTTTTCTCGCGGCCAATGCGAAGACCTACAACATCGACGTGAATCGCATCGTGACGTACGGCGAATCCGCCGGCGGTCACCTGGCGCTGACCAGCGCGATGATTCCCGACAGCGCCGGGCTGGATCGCGTCTGTGCGGCCAACGCGCCACTGCCGAAGGTGGCCGCGGTATTCAACTTCTACGGCATCACCGACGTTGCGGACGTCATCGATGGGCCGCACAAGGCCACATTGGCCATTACCTGGCTGGGAAGCCAGCCAGACCGCGACGCGATCGCCAGGCGCGTGTCACCGCTCACCTATGTGCGTGCCGGGCTGCCGCCCATCATGACGGTGCAGGGCGACAAGGATCCGCTCGTGCCTTACCAGCATGGCGTGAGGCTGCACGAGGCGCTGGCCAAGGCGGGTGTGAAGAACCAGTTGCTGACCATTCCCGGTGGTGGCCACGGGCAATTCAAACCCGATGAGCGGACCCGGATCTTCGCCGCCATCCGCGAGTTCCTGGCCGCGAACGGCTTGCCCGCGGTCAATCCGTAAGGAAAGACGAGACGGAAGCTTCCCGCCGAAAAGACTCTGTTGCGGCGTGACATTCATTATGGGCGTGCAAAGTCGCTGATAACCCCTACACTTCCGCCCCCGCCCGTCACCCGAGCTCCCCATGGCCTCTGATCCTTCTGCCGTCCTTTTCAGCGACCTGGGGCTCTCCGAGGCGGTGGTGCGCGCGGTGAAGGGCATCGGCTACGAATCCGCCTCACCCATCCAGGCAGCGACCATCCCGGCGATGCTGGAAGGTGCGGACATCCTCGGCCAGGCGCAGACGGGCACGGGCAAGACCGCCGCCTTCGCGCTGCCCATCCTGTCGCGACTGAACATGAAAGATCGTGTGCCACAGGCGCTGGTGCTGGTGCCAACGCGGGAGCTGGCGATCCAGGTGGCCGAGGCCTTCCAGAAATACGCCGCGGGGCAGCACGCCTTTCATGTGCTGCCGATCTACGGCGGCCAGAGCTATGTGCCGCAGCTGAGCGCGCTCAAGCGCGGTCCGCAGGTGATTGTCGGCACGCCGGGTCGCCTCATCGACCACCTGGAGCGTGGCACCTTGCAACTGACGGGCATCCGCACCGTGGTGCTCGACGAGGCGGATGAAATGCTGGCGATGGGTTTCGCCGACGCGATGGAGTCCATCCTGTCGCAGACGCCGTCGGAGAAGCAGGTGGCGCTGTTCTCCGCCACCATGGCACCGAACATCCGCCGCATCGCGCAGACGCACCTGAAGAATCCCCGCGAGGTGGTCATCAAGGGCAAGTCCGGTACCGCCGCGAACATCAAGCAGTCGTACTGGATGGTCAGCGGGCTGCACAAGCTCGATGCGCTCACCCGGATCGTCGAGGTGGCGGAGTTCGATGCGATGCTGGTGTTCGTGCGCACCAAGCAATCCACGGTGGATCTGGCCGAGCGATTGCAGGCGCGCGGCTTCGCCGCGGTGGCATTGAACGGCGACATCCAGCAGAACATGCGCGAGAAGACCGTGGCGCAGCTCAAGGCCGGCAAGATCGACATTCTGGTCGCCACCGATGTGGCCGCGCGCGGGCTCGACGTGGAGCGCATCACGCACGTGGTGAATTTCGACGTGCCCTACGACACCGAATCCTACGTGCATCGCATCGGACGCACTGGCCGCGCCGGCCGCAGTGGCGAGGCCATCCTGTTCATCGCGCCGCGCGAGCGCAACCTGTTGCGCCTGATCGAACGCGCCACGCGCCAGACCATCGAACCGCTGAGCCTGCCTACCGCCGATGATGTGAATACGCGGCGACTCGCGAAGTTCAAGGCACGCATCGGCGAAGCGCTGGCGGGCAGCCCGGCGGATTTCTATCGCAAGGCGGTGCAGGAAGTCGCACTGGAAACCGGTGCGGATCTGTTGAGTGTGGCCGCCGCGATCGCCACGCTGGTCGAAGGTGGCGCACCGCTGCAATCCGCCGCGCCCACGCAGACGTGGGCACCGCCGACTGATGCGGCGCGTGGCCGTGAAGAAGCGCCACGCAAGCCAGGACGCGAGCGCGAACCCGCCCAGGATCTCCCTGTTGTACGCGAAGGTGGCTATGCCTTCGAAGACGATGGCAAACAGATCACCTGGCGGCTCGACGTCGGTCGCCGGCATGGAGTGAATCCCGGTCACATCGTCGGTGCCATTGCCAATGAGGCGCGGCTGGCTGGCCCGCAGATCAACGGCGTGGACATACGCGCCACCTACACACTGGTGCGCCTGCCGGCGATGCTGCCGCAGGCGGTGATCGAGCGGCTGTCGAAGGTGAATATCCGCGGGCAGGCGCTTGCGCTGCGCGCCGAAGGCCCGGCACGCGCCGACAAGCCGAAGCCGCATCGCAAGGGTGGCAAACGACGGGATCGTTGATCCTCATTGTCTCGCGCTGCCGGACAGTCGCTGTTCGCGTGGCGAACCGGCATTCCGTCGACCGATAGAGTGTCTTCCCTCTGGCACTGGCAAAGCCCTGGCGCCGTGACTATTCTCCGGAGATTCCGACGCCGCGACGGCAGAGTCGGATCATCCACACGCATAACGACGGGGCCAGACCATGCGCATACCCATGCATCGCTTCAAGTACACCAAGCTCACGCCCGACCAGATCGGGGCGAAGCTCAAGACCGTGGTGGAAACGGGCCCCAGAAGCGCATCGTCCTTCTCAAGCGCGCTGAACGGCAAAACACTGAAGATCGTCACGCAGAACGGCCCGACGCTGGAATACAAGTTCGCGGCCAACCGGCGCGTGAGTGTTGCCGTCGATGGCGCCAAAGCCGTGTCTGCGGGATATGGCGAACTGACGCTCAACCAGATCGTGTTCTTCTCGCACCTGATGCCCGGCGAACAGAAGGGCTACAACGTGTTCATCGACCAGAAGACCAATCTGGCCACGGTGTTCGAGGTGTGGCTGTCCAGCGGCATCAAGCAGAATGCGGGCCGGCCCGATGAGTTCGCGCTCGACGATCGCGAAGTGCAGCGGCAGATTTATTTCGGCCATGTCGATACCGGCGCGCCGGCTGCGACGAAGCTGCATCACTACACCAATCGCATGACCGGCAAGGGCCTGCACTGGAAGCAGGACAACGGCATCGAGACCATCGAGCTATACGTGTCGGTGGCCAACACCAACTTTGTCGAGTTGACGCGGCATATCGACGACCTGAGCTACGTGAGCCCCTCGGACTACGTGCTGGTGGATGACCGTACCGTCATCTACAACCGCACCGAGTGCGAGTTCTCGGGCATCCACACCTGCTTCGTGGCCGACCTTTACGGCGTCAAGCAGGTGGGCGTGCGTTTCGGGTTCAATGACAAGGACGAACTCGAGTACTACATGTTCAAGGGCGACGGCCAGGTCGTCGGACAGATCGCCTATCTCGAGAACTTCGATGACCATGGCATCAAGCCGATGTTCGCGGCAACGGCAGCCGCGCCGCCGGCCAAGGGGGCGCGCGTCACGTATCGTCCGGTCCACACCTTCCCGCACATGACCGACGAGCAGATGCATGAGGCGGCGTTGAAGAGAACCTCCGCCTTCGGCAGCGGCGCGGCGGCGCAGGCGCCTCCGCAGGCGCAGGGGCTGGGCACCGGCAACAACCTGCCATTCTCCCACATCCTCGTGGGCAAGCAATTCACGCTGCGTTTCGATTACGGGCCGGTTCGCGATTACAAAGTCAGCGACATGAACAAGCTGCAGTACCGCAACCACGGCGATGCGGCTTGGATCGACGCGGAATATCGCGCCTATGAGGGTGACGACAATCTCGCCTGGTTCAGCCACATCCTCGCCGACAGCAAGCCACGCGCCAGCGTGCAGGTCGCGGTGGACTTCACCAACGGACTGGCGACCAGCATCGAGTCGCACATGGGCACGGAGTACTACGGCAACGAAACCACCTATCGAGCCATCTTCGGGGTGGTGGAAATGCCTGGACTGGAAGCGCCGTTGTATGTGCGCCATGAATTGACCGATGAGCTGGTCGGGCATTGTTTCTCCTGGTCGTATTCGGACCAGACCACCTCCATGCACGTCTATACGTCCCCGCATTCCATGTCGTGGGTCATCTTCACGGGGGCCCAGCAGATGGGAGCCGAGTGGTGCTCGCCCTGCATTTACGTGAAGCTGCGCGAGGGCGTCTACATCTTCTGCCAGAACGAAGAGGCCTGTAATGGCAACCAGATGATCGAGCTGCTCAACACCAAGGCTTCCCACGACTGCGGCTTCACCTTCAACGGCAGCGCGCGTGGCGTGAGCCTGGGTGTGACCGGGGCCATCGGCCGTCACATCGGCAAGTTCGACATCGTTGATTTCTACGGCCCGAAGAAGAGGAGCGCCTGATGAACGTCCTCAACAAGACCCGTCGTTCCTTCATCCTCAAGATGGGTGCCGGCGCTTCCGCGGCGGTGGCGGCGACAGTGGGCATGGCGCGCGGCGAGGCCGGGGCCTCCGACAATCCGGCGCTGAAGGCGGCGCTGCTCGAAGAAGAAATGGCGCTGCGCCAGCTGCACCGTGCTTACGAACGGGCGATGGACAAAGGCCTGCATGAGGAGGTCGTCGGCATGTTTGCCAACGACGCCGAGGTCGTGTTCAACGGCGGCGTTTTCAGGCACAGCCAGGGCATAGCCCGTCTGTACCGCGATCGCTTCCGCTCCGGAAAGACCGGCGGCAGCATGCAGCCGGCGCCGGGTTTCGAGCTGACTGCCGACCAGCAGCGCGAACAGGTGGAAGTCTCGGCCGATCGACTGTCCGCGACGGCATCGTTCCCTTATTCCATCCAGGTCGGCATGCCCTTCGAAACCGAGAGCTCACTGGCCGCCATGGCCCGTCTGCATGGCGAAGGCGTGCGCACCTGGTGGGAAGGCGGCGTCTATCAAGTGGCCTACCGGAAGAATGCCGCGGGCCGCTGGCAGATTACCCGCCTCGAATACGACACGCTGTCGCGTGCCGACTACCGCGCGGGCAAGTCGTATGCGCAGCCCATTGCCGTGGCGCGCTTCGCGATGCGTTTTCCCGAGGATCAGCAGGGTCCTGACGCGCTGGTGCAGGACGGTGTCGCTGCGATTTGAGGGGATGAGGCGCATCCGGCGTAGACTCGGGCCATGCCGGATACCCCGCACACCGCAGCGCCGGAACCTGTGCTCGTGCTGACGACCGGCGGCACCATCGACAAGCAATACTTCGACGCCGCCAGCCAGTACCAGATCTCCGATAGTTTCGTGCCCCGGCTTCTCGGGCTGGCGCGCGTCACGCATCCATTCGAGTGCCGCGAACTGCTGCACAAGGACAGTCTCGATCTGACCGATGCGGATCGGGACCTCATCGCGCAAAACGTTCGCAATGCGAGCTTCACGCGCATCGTCATCACGCATGGCACGGACACGATGACCCGGACCGCGCAGGTGTTGCTCGGCATCGAAGCCAAGACCATCGTGCTCACTGGCGCGCTGGCGCCGGCACGATTCAACGAGACGGATGCGCCGTTCAATCTGGGCATGGCATTCGCTGCCGCGCAGGTGGCGGCACCCGGGGTGTACATCGCCATGAACGGCACCCTGTTTCGCGGTGATCAAGTGGTGAAGGATCGCGCGCAGCAGCGCTTCATCATCCAGCAGTGAACCTGAAGCTCCCCGGCGGCGTCCTGCGTTGCGCTTGAGGGAGAAGGGTTCCGGATGACGCGATGTCCACGGTATGGGTCGGTGCGGTGAGCCTGGATCTGGCGCTCGAGCGCGAGTTCGAGATGCGCCTGCACGATTCCTCCCGGCTGGCCTTCCGCGTGGCGTTCTCCGTGTTGCGGCAGCGCGAGGATGCCGAAGACGTCGCCCAGGAGGCCTTTCTCCGCGCGCACCGGTCCTTCGCGTCGATCCGCGACCGTGAACGATTCCGGGCGTGGCTGGTTCGCACCACTTTCCGGCTGGCGCTGGATTGGATGCGCGGCGAACGGCAGCGCACGCGACGCCAGGATGCGGTTGCTCTGGAGGCGCCGGTAGAAGTGGCGTCCACGGAACAGGATGCAGTTCAGAGTGAGATGCGCGCGCAGGTGGCGCAGGCCGTGGCATCACTGCCCGAGAAGTTGCGGCTGGTGATGGTGCTGGTGGCGATCGAGGAACAGGACCTTGCCTCTGTCGCGCGTCTGTTGGAATTGCCCGAGGGAACGGTGAAATCGCGTCTGCATCGGGCGCGCAAGGAACTGGCGGAGAGACTCAGATGGCTTGTGCACGATACCGCGACGCGCTGAGCGAACACGCAGCTGGCAGCCCGGCACCGGCGCTCGAGGCGCATCTGCCGATGTGCGTGGATTGCCGCAACGAACTCGCGGTCATGCGGCGGATGCTCGCCGTGGCCGATCAGCAGCTCGCGTATCTGCCGAAAGCCGAGCCCTCCGGCAACTTTGTGCCGCAACTGCGCGCGGCGGTGATCGAAGCCGCGGCCCGTCCCGTATCGCGGGTCGCGTGGCGCTGGCCCGCGCTGGCCACGACGGCTGGCATTGTGCTGGCATTCGCACTGTTTTCAGTCATGCGCCCCTCACACGAGATCACTGCGCAGGTCGATGTGCCTTCCGTCCCGGCGTCAGCGTTGACTGCCCCGCGGGAGCCTGCCTCCCCACCTGCCATCGTGGCCCGTGCCGACAGAGGCACGGACACGCCGCCACCACGGCGGCGCGCAACGCGTCGCACGCCTGCTGAACCAGAAGTTCTCATACCGCCGGGCGAGGCCCAGGCCCTGCTGCAATGGGTGGCGCTGGTGAATCGCGAACATCGTGTATCGACGCTGCTTGCGGCGGCCGATGCCTCCCCAAGCCAGACGGCCACACTCGCCAACATCGAAATCAAGCCGATCGAGATTGTCCCGCTCGATCCGGCGATCAACTCCGGGACTTGAAGTTGAGGAGGAATCCCATGTTTTGCAGCCAGTCTTTTCCGCGCGCTATGGCGATCACGCTGCTGGCGTTTGCGTCCCACGTCATGGCACAGAATGTCAGCGCCGCGGCGAGCAGTCCGCCGACCGCCGCATCCGCTTCCGCGGGCTCCGCCGTGGCGGATGCCACCAAGCCCATGCTGCGCATCCAGCTCGTTGTCAGTCGCTTCGAGGATGAGAAGAAGCGGGGCAGCCTGCCTTACACATTTGTCGTGATGCCTAGCATGGCGAACACCATGCACATCCGCTTCGGCGTGGAAGCGCCCGTCCCGTCACCGAACTTTTCCGGGGATCCCGGCAAGCCAGGTCCCGTGGAGTATCGCAACCTGGGTACGAATATCGACTGCTACAACGTCCGCGATCTTTCCGGCGGCCGCTACCAGTTCGACGTCAACGTGCAGAATTCCGCCGCTTTGCCGGGCGAGGATCCCACCAAGGACTCCCGGCCGCTGTTCCGTCGCTTCGAGACCAGCTTCACCGCCGTCTTGCGCGATGGCCAGAGCATGCAGACGATTGCTTCGACCAATCCGGTGACCGGTGAGGTGGTGAAGATCGACGTGACGCTGAACGTGCTGCGATAGGCGCTAGTCAGTCAGCTATGATCGGTGGTCATGAAGAAAGCCGTGACGAGATGGGGACTCGGGTCGGTGATGGCCGCGCTGGCAGCCTCTGCCGCCGCGGCGCAGGCCGCCGATGCTGTGGCACCGGGCGAGGTGGTCATCGAGCCTGCCACCCTGCAGGCGGTGGGCCTGGAATGGCCGCTGTCGGGCGATGCCAATCGCAACGCCACGGTGAGCGTCCGCTACCGCAGGAAAGGTACTGAGGCCTGGCGCGAAGGCCCAGCGCCGTTGCGGGTGGGTGGAGAAGAAACCCGATACCTGGCGCTCGATTACACGGCGCCCGCCATGTTCGCCGGCAGTCTCTTCGATCTTGAAGCCGATACGGCCTACGAGATCACGCTGCGGATTGCCGATCCGGATGGTGTCGAAGGTGTCGCGGAGCGCCGCATCGAGGCGCGCACGCGCGCCGAGCCCAGGCCGGCCACTGACGGGCGCACCTTCCACGTGTATCCGCAGGGCTATCAGGGTGAGCGCCAGCAGCCGGCATTCAATGGCCTGCTGGCGGCATTCAATCTGGGCGCCTCGCAATCCGACTGGTTCAATGCCTATCTGCCGCGAGTACGGCCGGGCGATGTCATCCTGGTGCATGCCGGCCTCTACAAGGACACACGGTATCGCTACGGCTCCGGCATCGGCACGCTTTTCGACGGCACCTATTACCTCACGACCAGTGGCACTGCCGAGCGTCCCATCGTCATCCGCGCGGCGGGTGACGGAGAGGTGATCTTCGACGGCGACGGCAATGGCGTGTTGTTCGACGTCACCGCGGCCAGTCACCTCTATTTCGAAGGCATCACCTTCCGCAATACCGAGGTCGCCATCCTGGCCGGACGCAAGCGCATCATCGGCTCCGAAGGGCTCACGGTGAAACGCTCGCGCTTCGAGAACGTGGGCATCGGCATCACCACCGACTGGTCCGGTTCGAAGAATTTCTACATCGCCGACAATGTATTCGTGGGACGGCAGATTCCCGACCATCTGATGGGCTGGATCGGCCGCACCTGGCAGAAATTCCCGGATTTTCCCGTGCCGCTGCGCTCGAATGCCGCCGTGAAGGTGTACGGATCGGGCCATGTCATCGCCCACAATGAGGTCTCGCACTTTCACGATGGCATCGACCATGCCACCTATGGCAACCCCGACCTGGACGCAGAGGGGAAGATCATCCGCGATCACATGCCCGTGTCGATCGACATCGTGGGCAACGATATTCGCGACGTGGATGACAACTGCATCGAGGCCGATGGCGCGATGCACAACATCCGCGTGCTGCGCAATCGCTGTTTCAACCAGGCGCATCGCGCGCTGAGCGCCCAGCCGGTGCTCGGTGGTCCCGCCTATTTCATCGGCAATCTGGTGTATCACGCGCCCGAAGGCGGATCGCTCAAATTGACGGCCAACTCGTCGGGCATCGTCTTCTATCACAATACGTTGATTGGCGAAGCGCACGACATGGGGCCGGTGTCCAATGAGCATTTCCGCAACAACCTCATCCTGGGGCAGGGCGCGTTCGCCGAGATCTTCGCCCTCGACACCTTCACGAACTATTCGAGTTCGGATTACAACGGTTTCCGCCCGAACCCGGACGTGAAGGATGCCTTCGGCTGGAACTCGCCGCCGAAAGGCGTGGTGGCCGACTTCACCAGGGATCGCGAGGCGCGAAGATTCGGATCACTGAAAGACTATTCGGCGGCGACGGGACAGGACCGGCACAGCGTGCTCGTCGATTACAGCGACTTCCTGCGCGCATCACCACCGGATCCGAAGGATCCCACTCGCTTCTATCGGCCCGACGAGTTCGATTTCACGCTGCGTGCCGGCTCGAGAGCCATCGATGCGGGCGTGGTGTTGCCGGGCATCAATGACGGATTCGCCGGAAAGGCGCCGGATCTGGGCGCCCACGAGCGAGGCCGGCCCATGCCCTCGTATGGCCCGCGCAAGGAGAACTAATGCATACCATCCATCGCATCGCCCCCGGCTTGATCACCGCGGGATGTGTCCTCGCCGGTTTCGCGGCCGTGGCGGCCGCGGCACAGCCGCAGACGCCTGACCTCGCCGCGGCGCTGCGCGAATTCCAGTTGCCCGAAAGCAGTCGCAGCGTGAAGGAAATGGTCCCTCATTGGGTGGCACCACAGAAGCTGGTCGTGGTGGTCGACAAGCCCGAGCGCACTGCGTGGCTGCAGCAGGCCATGCCCGCTGGCACGACGGTAATCGGCGTGCGGCGCGACGCCGAGATCGCGCCAATACTGGCGCAAGCCGATGCACTGGTAGAGGTGAACTGCAATGTGGCCGCCGGCAATGCTCCGAAACTCAAGTGGGTGCACGCCAACAGCGGAGGCGGGGACACCTGTCTCACGGTTCCAGCCATCGCGCGTGGCGAGGCGATCCTGACCAATTCCCAGAAGGTGAAGAACACGGTGCTGGCCGAGATGGGCATGGGGTATGTATTCGCGCTGGCCCGTTCGATCGACGTGGGCCTGGAGAACCAGCGTCAGCGCGACCTGAACAAACGCGGTGGTCGACCGGGCAAGCGGCTGGAAGGCTCCACGATGCTCATCGTCGGCCTCGGCGGCGCGGGTACCGAGATTGCGCGCATGGCGCATGCCATGGGCATGAAGGTCATCGCCACCGATCCGGTCAACCACCATCCGCCCGACTTCGTGGCCCATGTCGGGATGCCCGATGAACTGCCCGCGCTGATAGGGCAGGCCGATGTGGTGATGGTCGCCGCGCCGCTCACGCCCGCGACGCGCGGCCTGTTCAATGCGGCCATGTTCGCCCGCATGAAGCCCGATGCCATCTTCGTGAACTGGGCGCGCGCCGATATCGTGGTGGCCGAGGATCTTGCCGCCGCATTGAAGGCTGGAACGATCGGCAGCGCGGCACTGAACTGGGCCACCTACACGCCGCTGACCAAGGACCACCCGTTGTGGGAGGCGCCGAACCTGATCCTGGCGCCATGGGGTGGTACTTCCGTGCCTGCTTCGCGCGACGCCTCACCCAAGGCGGCGCGCGACAGTGAAATGCGCTGGCTGGTGGTGCGGGAGAACATGCGCCGCTTCGCCACCGGCGCGAAAATGTATTCCGTTTTCGACGTGGCACGGGGTTACTAGCGCCGGCACGGCGGTCACTGCAGCTCAATCGAACTTGATCGTATAGACCAGATCCACCGCGCTGGCCTCGCCAGTCTGGGCACGCACGGTCAGCTTGCGGGTGATGTCGTAAAAAATGAACAGCGTGCTGGCCGCACCGGCCAGTCCCTGTTGATAGGTCAGGTACAGCTCATTCGATATGCGCTTGCCCACGGAAACGCCGTTGTCGCCGAAGCCCAGTTCATCCAGCCCCAATCCCGACGCCACCTTGCCGCCGAGCTGACCGGCCGCGAGACTCAGCGCCGCCTGCTGCATGGACGTGCCTTCCGCGCCGGTGACGACCGTGGCGCGTCCCAGCACCACCCACGACAGCTTCTCGCCTTCGGGCAGGTCGGGCTCTGAATACAGAGCCACGCGCGGCGCGAGCAGCGTGCCGGTGACGCGCACGCCGGCGCGCACTTCGATCTTCGGGCGGATGGCCAGCAGGTCGAGCGATGGATTGGAGTACGAGCCATTGAATCGCACTATGCCGGTTTCGACATCCAGTGCCTGGCCCCAGGCGCGATAGCGGCCCTCGGCGGTTCGCACCTCGCCGAAGACACTGACGGCTTCGCCGGCGCGCGAGGCGCTGCGGACGGTGAGTTCGCCTTCCAGGCGCGTGGTGATGCCCTGACCCTCCAGCGCGAGATCACGGCCCAGATCGAGCTGGATCTCCATGTCGAGCGGTTTGCGGGTTTCCAGTTGGCCACGCGTGCGCACTTCGGCGGCACTGGCATTCTTCAGATTGGCGTTGCGTACGATCACCACGTCGTCGCCCAGCCTGGGGGCGCTGGCCTCGGGCAGCACGATGGACGCGCGATCGACATGGATATCCCCGCGCACACGCAGTGCGCCCTGCCTGAGGTCCGCCGACAGCGCGCCGCTCAGCGTCATCTGGCGATCATGGCGCACCAGCACCTGCATGCGCTGCAGATCGGCTTTCAGGTCCATGAGGATGCCGGACTCGGCTTGTTTCGCAGTGGCCACGCCGCTCCAGTCGATGCTGCCGGTGACCTTCATGCTGCCGCGCTCGGTGGGCGGCGACGTGCGGTTGCCGCTGATGCCGCGCACGTAGGCGCGGCTGCCGGTGCCGCCTTCGAAGCTCAGCTCGTCGATCTGCATGCGCGAGTCGTGCAATGTGGCACGCAGCGTGCCGCCGTGCAGGTCGATCCCATCGAGCGCCGAGCGGACATTCAATCCCATGCCCTGCATGCCGCCCTCGAGCTGCGGTTGCTGCACGGTGCCGGCCAGGCGCAAGTTGGCGTCGAGCTGCCCCTGCACGCGCCAGCCCGGCGGCGCCAGAAAGGCCAGCGTGCGCAGATCCTGCAATTTCGCCTGGATGCTTCCTGACAGTGGCGCATTGTCCGGCAAGCTCCAGCCGTCGGCTTGCCGTCTGAGCCGCGTGCCGAGCCGCGCCGTGATGACGCCGGCGCGCTCCGTGTCCCAGTTCAACGCGGCACTCACGTTTTCATCCGCGGCCTGCACCGTCAGATCGAAGGCGCGAATTCCCGCCGACGTCTGTGAGTCCACCACCGTGAGATCGCCGCGCTCGCGCCGGATATGCGCGCGCAGGTTCACGCGATCGGTCAGCTGCACATTCCACTCGCCGCTGAGCAGCAGATCGGTGCGCATGCCGGCCACGGTCAGCGGTCCCTCCTGGTCCTTCTTCGCCAGCAGCGTATCGAGCCACGCGGGCTGGATGCCGGTGATGGCGCCGGTGCTCTGCAAGGTCATGGCACCACGCGCGCTGCGGCGCCACAACACGGGTTGCCATGCCACCTTCAGTGGTTCTTCCGCGCCGCTGCTCGAGGGCGCGGAAAGTGCCGCATTGCCGGCGGTGGCGCGGACTTCGATGTTGGCACCAGTCTGCACGCTGATCTGCAGATTGTCGGAGAGTTGCAGCTGCCAGGGCTCTTTCTGATCGGGCAGGGTGGCCGCGGCAGAGAATTTCTCCACGGCGATATTCCAGCGTGGCGCGCCCGCGGCGCCGCGCGCCTGTGTGGTCTTCAGACTTACGTCCAGCACGGCGCGCGTGTCATTGGCGCGCGCGTCGCCATTGATCGCGAGCGTGGCGGCAGCCAGATTGCCTTGCACGTTCAGGTCCAGCTTCTGGACATCGACATGTGTCGCGGGCTGAGCTTCCGCCGCGGGTACGTCGATGCGCAGGCCATCGGTATGCGCCGTGGCATTCAGGTGCAGTTTGGGTTGCGAAGCCGGATTCTTCAGGCCCGCCTGCCACTGTCGCCAACCGCCTTGCCAGTCGGCATCGAGGTTCGCGGCGCCTGTGGCGCGCAGATCGGGCCACTGATCGTCCATGAATGGCAGGCCCCTGATCCAGGTCATCACCTGTTCGGCCGAAGCCAGTTGCACCGTGAGCCTGCCGCCACCGGACGAGCGCTGCATGGCGGCGTCGGCATCGAGCTTCACGCCAGGTGCAGCGGCCGTGAGGCGCGCCTTGATCGAGTTCAGGTCGGGCAGCGCCACGTCGATGTCGCTGCCATCCGCCGTCGCCTGGAATGCGTCGAGATGAATGTCCTGGATGGTCAGTCGCGTTGGTGACCAGTTGCCGCGGGTGCGGATGGATCGGATTTCCCACTGACCGCGTGTCGCCGGGGTCACGCCGGCGGAATCCGTGGCCATGTCGGCCTCGAAGGCCAGATTCTGCCGCAGGCTGCCCGATGCGCTGAGCTTTCCGGAAAGCTGTGATGTCGAGGTGGTACCCATCTTGCGATGCAGCTGCCGCAACGGCAGCTTTTGCAGCTCGCCGCGCAGGGCCAGTGCCTGCGTCCGTGGCGCGTAGTCGCCTCGCACTTGCACATGGCCTGCGCCGATGCCCATGTCGAAGGTCTGCAGATGCCATTGTTCCGGCATCATGCGCAGGTCCGCCAGCAGCCGCTCCACGGGCACACGCTCCTGATCCAGTGGACCAGGTACCGCGTTGCGGATATCGGCTTGCGCTTGCCGGCCATCCTGCTGCTCGGGTCTGAGGCTGATCGGGCCGGTGAACGCCGTGCGCGGCAGTGTGGTCACCAAAGGGCGCAAATCGACGTTGCGCAGGTCGAGTTGCAGCGCGCTCTGTGCGACCTGCCGCAGCGGAATCTGTCCCTGGAGCGTGATTGAACCGGCCGCCGCCTTGCCGCCCAGGTCGGCGCGTGCCGTGTCGATGTTCACCTGCTGCAGCGAGAGCCGCGCGCGCGCGGTGAACCGGCGCAGTGGCAGGTGCTGCTGGTCCCAGGCACCGGGTTCATCGTTGGTGAAGTCCAGGACGGCATTCCATGCCGCCGTACCGGCTTCCACCGGCTGCACGCTGGCCTCGCCATGCAATGCCGTGACCGGTGCCAGCGCGTGGAACGCACGGGCATTCAGGTGGCTGAGTTGCAGTTCAAGCTGCTGCGCCGGCTGCTTGCGCCAGGGATGGATGATGGCCTGCGCATGAACCTGCGCGGCTTCGGCGGGTACCGCATCCTGTTGTTGCGCATCCAGGCTCAGGTCCAGTTGCGCGGCGTCGCCGCCAGCCAGGCGGCCACTGGCCTTCAAGCCTGCCTGCATGGCCAGTGGGGTGCCCGGCACCAGATTGCGCAGTGACGCCGAGAGCTGTGACGACAGCGTCAGATCGCGTGCATGCAGCTGCAGTTCGCCCGTGGCATTGCTCTGGCCATAGCGAAGACTGGCAAGCCGCAACGCATGCCGTTCCCCATCGTAGCGATAGTGGACGGCGATATCGTCCAGCTCCTGCAGGCTCGCAGTGCCTTTGTCATCGACGGTTTCGATCTGCACGCGCGCGATATTCAGCGGCACGGTCAGCTTGATGGGCAGCGTCACCTGCGAGGGCATGATGAAGGGTTCGTCGGGTTGGTCCGGCTGCGGCGTCGAACGCACATGCACATTGCGGGCGGAGAGTCTGCGGATACGCAGATCGCGCCCGAACAGCTCCCGCAGCGACCACTCCAGTTGCAGTTCGTCGATGGTCAGCGTGGTCCCGGCATTGCGCCATTGCAATCGACCGATGCGGCCACCGCCGGTAATGGACCCCTGCGCATCGCTGAATGTCAGGTGCTGCCCATCCGGCAGCCAGTGCTGCGCGATTTTCAGCGCGCGCGGCAACGAGCCTTCACTGCCGGCCCACCAGGCAATGCCCGCCAGCAGCAACAGCAGCGCCAGCAATATGCCAGCCAGCCACAGGCCCACGCGCTTCCAGCGTTTGCGAGCCAGTGGGGCGGTGGCTTCGGTGTTCACTGGAACTGGAACCCCATGCGCAGGTGCACACGCCACTTCTGCGTTTTCGTGCCATAGGCCAGATCGATCTGCAGCGGACCCACCGGACTGGCCCAGCGCAAGCCGGTGCCCACGCCTGGAAAGATGACCGCGTCGTGCAATTTGTCGGCGGCGGTTCCGGCATCCACGAACACGGTTTGCTCGAAACTCTTCGAATCGCCGAACAGGCTGATGGGATGCTGCCATTCCACGCTGGCCATCGCCATGTAGCGCGAGCCGTAAATGCTGCCATCGGGCAGCCGCGTGCCGATGCTCTGGTAGCTGTAGCCCCGGACCGTGGTATCCCCGCCGGTGAGAAACAGCAGCCGCGCCGGAATGTTCACATCGTCATCGGTCGCAAAAATGGCGCCCATTTCGGCGCGCAGCGCCAGACGGCTGCGTTTGTTGGCCGCATTGCGTTTGCCAAACGGCCATAGCTGCAACGCCCGCGCATTCAAGCGCACGAAGGGATCGCGATCAGGCGTCACTGTCAGGCCAACGCCGGCATCGAACCCCACGCCGAATCCGCGCGTGGGATTGACGCGATCGTTGAAGTAGCGACCTGTCCAGGCATAGTTGCCCATCAACGCGGAGCTGCTGGCCGGCGCATCGCCGCCTTCGGTGTTGCTGGCGTCGTACTGCAGGTAATAGCGGCGTTCGGTCTTGTCGCCCACTCTCGACCGGCCGCCCGTCAATGAAAGGCTGTTGGCCTTGATGTCACCCACGTCCGAACGTTCGAGCTTGAGGCCGGTGTTCCAGGCCCAGCCGGCAGTGTTCGGCATGTCCGTCCAGTTCGTGGCCAGTGACTGGGTCTGGGTGCCCACGGCCACCTGATTCAGTGCGCGCCATCGCAGCGGCCACATCTTGTTGTGGGTGTGATCCACCGACAGCCGCGGGCCGGTATCGGTGCTGAATCCCAGTCCGAATACGATCTTCTGCAGCCTGGCTTCGCGCAGCTGCGCGATCACCGTGGCCTCATCGGGCGTGCGCTCGCTGCTGTCGAGCATCAGGAAGACCGATTCGAAATAGCCGCTGGTCACCAGGCGTTGCTGCGCGTCCAGCAGCGCATCCTCGCTGTAGATGTCGCCGGTCGGAATCCGCGCGATGTTGCGGATGCCTTGTGCGTCATAGCGTTCCACGCCTTCCAGCTTCAGCGGGCCAAAATGATAGGGCAGCCCCGCGTCATAGATCACTTCGAGAGTCGCGGCATTGGTATCGGCGTTGATCGTGGCGCGGCTGTCGAGGATGCGCGCCGTGGGATAGCGCTGGCGCTGCAGGATGCGCAGGCCCGCGGTCTTCGCGCCGTCCCATCCTTCCTGCGTGAAGCGGTCGCCGTCCTTCAGCAGCCAGTCGCGCTGGATGATGCGGCGTTGGCGCTGGCCCGCGGCATCGCTGTTCATCGGCTCCGCGAAGCGCAGATCGCGGCTCGCGACCTTCGTCTGCTCGCCCGGGTCCACTTCGATGACGATGCGCCGCTTGCCGCCGGACTTTTCCGAAGCATCCTCCGCCTTGAGGTTCAGCTTCGGGCTGAAATAGCCCAGCGCTGCCAGCAGATCGCGGGCATTGGATTCGGCCTCACCCAGCAGCCGGCGCAATTCGCCGGCCTGCAGATCCGGGAAGTCGGCGAAACGCTGGATGTCGAGATAGCGCTCGAGGTACTTCGCAATGCGGCGATTTTCGCTGACCACATCCAGCTTGAAGGACGTGGCGCTGGCCGTACCGGTCGGTGTGTCGTCCGCCTCCTTTTCGCCCCGCAGCGCGCTGCAGCCATGCAGCAGGGCCATGGCGCCCAGCAGCAGGGCGCGCCAGAAATCGGGCCACGTCCTCAGGCGGACAGATGGATGAGGCAGTTCTTTCATGCAGCGATCGGATGCCGTGGCCACACGGTACACAACAGTCCATTTGGATGTAACCCGCAGCGTCGTAGGTGGCGACTGACACAGGCCTCATGGTGGGGCGTCAGCGGGGCTCTTTTTGTCATGCCGTCCACCGTCATCCGCAGGTTCCACTATGAGGCCGACAGCCGGCTGCTGATCATCGAGTTTGTCTCGGGCCGTCGCTATGCCTACTTCGAGGTTCCGCCCCAGGCCTATGCCGCAATGCGCGCCGCCCACTCGCGTGGATCCTATTTCAACAAGCAGATTCGTGACCGCTATTCCTGTGCGCGTCTGGATGGCCAGGATGCGGTCGTTCTCACCCCTGCCGGCGCCGCAACTGGTCCAGCTTCCGCCGCTCGCGCTTGTCCGGCCGATGATCAGGCTGCGGACGTGCCAGTGCCGCGAGGCGGTGCTGCTCGCGGTGGTGCGCGGACCGTTCTGCGCTTTGCGCGGTTTCCCGGTAGCAGGCCTGCGCCTGCGGCGCGGGCCCGCGCCGCGAAGGCAGGGCGAGCACCTCGATCTCGATCGCGCGATCGTCCAGGGTGACGCTCGCCCGCTGCCCGATGCGCACGCCATGCGCCGCCTTGACGCGCTCACCATCGAGTTTCACCTTGCCTCCGTTGACCGCCGCGGCGGCCAGGGTGCGCGTCTTGAACAGGCGCACGTGCCACAGCCACTTGTCGATACGATGACGGTCTTCGGCGGACAGAAGCAGGGCGGCACCTTCACTCGACGCGGTGCGCGAATTCTACCCGTACTTAAATGAACGGCGCATGGTGCGGCTGCGGGTTCTTTCCGACCTTGTCCGCCACGCCGACCACGTCATGTTCGCGCGCGCAGTGGGCGCAGCAGTAGATCTGCTCGCCCGCGGCGATGCCGTGGCCTATCACCCGGCACTGGCAGTGGGCGCAGCTGGGCGCCATGTCCTGGATCGCGCACTCGAAGCAGTCGTAGGTGTTGCTCTGTCCGTCGCGCACCACTTCGAAAGTGTGGGGATATTCGTTGCCGCAGACCTTGCAGATTGCCATCGTAGAATCCTCCATTTCAGAAGGCAGATTGCCGCGCCGGCTCGCGCAGGGTCACTCCCGCAGTGCCCGGCGCGCTGCGGGATTCTTCCTACGGGTAGGGAAATTCAGCCCCCTTTCGCATTACGATGATTCCATGCCGAGACAAACCCGACGGGGACGACCGCCGCACGCCGATGTGCTCACGCCCACGGAGTGGCGGATCCTGCATGCCGTGCAGCATGGGATGACCAATGCCGAAATCGCCCGCCGTCGCGGTACCAGCGTGGATGCCGTGAAGTTCCACGTCGCCAATGTGCTGGCCAAGCTTGGCGCCGGCAATCGGCGTGAGCTGCGCAAGCTCAGCCGCAAGCCGGCAGGCAGTGCGCTGCCGCGCAAGTCAAAGACGATTGCCGGTGTCGCCGCGCTTGGCCCGCTGGGCCAGGTGGCGCGAACCGTGCGCAACATCGCGGAGTCCGAAACCTGGTATCGCGATGTGCTGCGCCTGCCGCATCTCTACACCTTCGGCACGCTGGCTTTTTTCAACCTGGCCGGCATCCGGTTGATGTTGAGCCAGAAGGAAGAATTGCCGGGCGAGTCGCTGCTGTACTTCCAGACCCCCGACATCGACTCAGAGCACGCCGCGCTCACCGCGCGCGGCGTGGAGTTCCTGAACACACCCCACATGATTCACCGCCATGCCGACGGCACCGAAGAGTGGATGTGCTTCTTCAAGGATCCGGAAGGCAGGCCTTTGGGTTTGATGTCGAAGGTGGCGCCTGCAGAAGGGCAGTGACCCTGGCCTCAGTGCATGGTCACATCGGGGGAAAAGGTCAGCACTCGCTGCGGATTTTCCGTGTGGTCGTTCATGTAGGCCCACATCGCGGTATACGCCTTCTCGAATTCGGCCTGGGCAATGGCGAGCGCCGTCTCGGTACGGCGGAAATCGGCCTCCAGCCCCGCCAGCAGCTTCTTGCGTTCGAAATCGCTCATGGCTCACCTCCGGGTTAGAAAGGTAGATGGGGCTGTATCCGCGGGAATCAAGCGATCTATGGTGCAGTGCGCAAAGGGAACAGCATCAGGAAGGCCTTGCCATCGGGGGTCAGGTCGAACTGCCGCCGCGCCTCACCCTGCTGGAAGCCCGAGATCGGCAGTGCCGTGGGTTCGCTGGCGCGCGAATTTGCGGCGTCCAGCGTGACCTCCATGCGCCACATCTTTCCGTCCTGATCGAAGTACAGCGTCCTGCCGTCGGGTGACCAGACAGGATGCCGGCCGCCCTCCCGGGTGAGCTGGAAGCGCTTGCCCGTCTGCGGCAGAGGCTCCAGCCAGACTTCGAACCGGCCGGTTTCATCGGAGGCATAGGCGAGCCATCGTCCATCGGGCGAGATGCGACTGCTGTGTTGCGCGGAGCCAGGCGTATCGACCAGGACAGTGACCTTCTTCGTGTTCAGGTCCAGCAGCGAGATTCCATAGTCGTGACTGTCTTTCAGCGTGATGAAGGCCAGTGATCCACCTTTGTACCAACCTTCCGCCGCGCGCCCGTCGATCACATACAGGGGCTGGATGTAGCCATCCGAATGTTGCTTGTAGAGCGCGTCACTGCCATTGCCGGAGGCGAGGAACATGATCCAGTCACCGTCCGGCGACCACACCGGCGCGCCATTCAGTGTTGTGGTGATGGTCAGTTGCAGGGCGCGGCGCTTGTCCAGTTGATCCAGGTCGGCCACGTACAGGCGCCGGGTCTGCGGCTGGTTGGCCGCGGGCGCATCACTCAGCTCAAACGCCACCCTGGCGCCATCCGGCGAGAGACGCGGTGCGAATACGGAGTTCGGCAGGGTGCCCAGCACTTTTTTCTGGCCCTGCATGTCAACCAGCGCAAGTTCGAAACTGGCCGGCGCCGGACTGGCACCGGGATTGGTGTTGGCGGCAGGTTCCGCGGCGCGCGCAACGCCGAACAGCGCCATGCTGGTGGCCAGCAATCCGAATCGACTCATGTACAAACCCCCGTGATCGATGCGTAATTACTATGCTACGACACTCTGGTCGGGCAGCGGCAACTGCGAGGTACACGTGATCCGCAAAAGCGTAACGACGTGCGTGCTGTGGCTGATGGCAACTGTGGGCGCATGGGCACAGTCACCCGATCCTCTGCTGGGCACCTGGGCCTTGCAGGTGGAGGGTCGCAACTTGTTCGTGCTGCATCTGGAAGCCGCGCAGTCTGGCGCGACGGGCTCGATGCAATGGCCACACAGCAATATGGGCTTCTCGAGCACGGGCATCCGGCTCAGTCAGGTGACGCTGCCGCTCACGATCGGCAAGGTGAAGGAACTGCGCAGCACGCCTTCCGGCCGCGTCTTTTCAGCCGTGGCAGGTGACTCGAGCTCACCCGAATTTGCGTTGCGTCCGGATGGGCACGGCGGCTTGTTGTTCCGGGCCGTGGGGCCGGGGTTCGAGAGTGTGCCGGTAAGAATGACCCGCGTAGCCGATTCTGCCACCGTTGCTACGGACTGGGATCCGGCAGGCACGTGGCTGATCCGCACACCGGCGGCGGCGCCCAATGCGGAGCTGGCGGCGTTGTTCCAGGCGGACCAGGCCGATCGTGGCAAAGGTGTGGATGTGGACTGGAAAGTCGTGGCGCCGCGGGATGCCGCGCGTCGCGCTCGCGTACGGCAGATGCTGGATGCCGGGGAGCTGCGGGCCGGCGAGGATTACTACAACGCCGCCTTCATCTTTCAGCACGGCGACGCCCCGAGTGATTATTTGCTGGCGCATGTGCTGGCCAATGCCGCGCTGGCGCTGGGCGCCGATGCGGCGTGGATCAGCTCGGCGACGCTCGACCGCTATCTGCACAACATCGGTCAGATGCCGGTGTTCGGTGGCGGTTTCACGCCGCAGCCCGACGGCTCGCTGAAACTCGATGAGTTCGACGCCGCGCTGATTCCAGATTCGGTCCGCCGGATATTCGGTGTGCCCACGCGCGACGGCCTCGAAGCGCAGCGTCAGCAGCTGGAAAAGACCCGCGCCAGGCCCTGATCTTCCTGTTTCTTGACATTCAGTAAGTATCTACTTACCGTTAGTCATGGCTTACGGAAATGCGTTGCTTGCCTTGTCGGACCCCACCCGTCGCGCGGTGTTCGAACGCCTGCGCAAGGGCCCCGCATCCGTGCAGCAGATCGCCGATCGACTGCCGGTGAGCCGGCCGGCGGTGTCGCAGCATCTGAAAGTGTTGAAGGGGGCGGGGCTGGTGCGCGACGAGGCGCGCGGCACCGCGCGCATCTACAGCATCCACACCCCCGGATTGCGGGCATTGCGCGATTGGGTGGACAGCTTCTGGGGCGAGGCGCTGGATCGCTTCAAGGCATACGCGGAGGAAAAAAATGAGCGTGGTTGAACTTGCCCCGGTGGTGAAATCTGTCGATGTCCGTCGCACGCCGACGGATGCATTCCGGATGTTCACGGCCGAAATCGTCGCCTGGTGGCCGATGAAGACGCATTCGCGCGCCAAAGATGCCGCGGGCGAGGTGACGGTACGCATCGAATTCGAAGGACGCGTGGGTGGCCGCCTCTTCGAGACGCTCAACACCGGCGAGCAGCGCGACTGGGGCGAGGTGCTCGAATACGAACCGGGCCGGCGCGTGCTGCTCAGCTTTCAGATGGGCCGTCCCAGGGAAAAATCCGGCGAAGTGGAGGTGCGCTTCGATCCGCTGGGTGCGGACCACTGCCGCGTCACGTTGACGCATTCGCACTGGGAACGCCTGGGCGACGAGGCGGCAACGATGCGCGGCCGCTTTGCCAATGGCTGGGAAGGCGTGTTTGTCAGCGGCTTCGGCAACTACGCCGGACTTTTACAACGCAACGACTGAGGATTCCATGATCACGATTTCTGCATTCCGCAATGTTCCGGAGTTCGCCAAGGGCCTGGTGCGCGACCTGCGCGTGCGCTGGGCGCTGGAAGAAGCGGGCATGCCTTACCGCACGCGCTTGCTGGAGCAGGGCGAGCAGGACAAGCCCGAATACCGCGCGCTGCAACCCTTCGGCCAGGTGCCGATCATGGAAGACAACGGCCTGGTGCTGTTTGAATCCGGCGCCATCGTCATGCACATCGGCGCGCGCACCGATGCGTTGTTGCCGAAGGATGCCGCGGCCCGCGATCGGGCCATCCAGTGGATGTTCGCGGCGGTGAATTCGGTCGAGCCCGCGTTGACCAATCTGGCTCTGCTCGACTTCCTGCATGCCAACGAAGAGTGGGCCAAGCAGCGGCGTGCCGGTGCGTTGGCGCTGGCACAGAAGAAACTCGATGGGCTGTCGAAGTCGCTGGGCGAGAAGAGCTATCTCGACGGCGATCGCTTCACCGCCGGCGATCTGATGATGACCACCGTGCTGCGCTTCGTGGGGCACATCGGGCTTGCCACGGCAGATGCGCGCCTGAGCGCTTACCTGGCGCGCTGCACCGCGCGCCCGGCCTTTCAGCGCGCCCTGGCTGCGCAGCTCGGGGATTTCAAAGCAGCGGCCTAGCGGGCGAGATGGCGCGCCTGGAACTGCTGGCGGGCACGTCGCAGCGCGTTGCGGCCAGTAACTCGCGACTGGCCAAGGTTCGCGCGTTGGCCGAATGTCTTGCGACATTGCCCGCCGATGACGTGGAAATCGCCGTGCAGTATCTGTCCGGCGCACTGCCGCAGGGCCGTATCGGCATCAGCTATGCCGTACTGCGTGTGGCCGCCCAGCGCCAGGCAGCCGCCTCGCCTACGCTGCAAATCGGCGCGGTGGACACCGCCTTGCAGACGCTGGCGGCCACGACTGGCAAGGGTTCCGCCGGACGGCGCGCGCAACTGCTGGCAGACCTGTTCGATGCGGCGACTTCCACGGAGCAGGACTTCCTGCTGCGCCTGCTCGCCGGCGAGCTGCGTCAGGGTGCACTGGATGGCCTGATGATGGATGCGATCGCCGCGGCGGCAAAACTGCCGGCCGCCGCGGTACGCCGGGCCGCCATGTATGCGCGAGGGCTGGGCACCGTGGCGGCTGCGGCGCTGGCCTGCGGAGAAGCGGGGCTGCGGCAGTTCCAGCTGCAGATCTTCCATCCCGTGGCGCCCATGCTGGCGCAGACGGCGGCGGATGTGAGCGAGGCGCTGCATGAGCTGCCCGCCCCGGTGCAGTTCGAGTGGAAGATGGACGGCGCGCGCATCCAGGTCCACAAGCAGGCTCGTGAGGTGCGCATCTACAGCCGTGCACTGAACGAGGTCGGCGCGGCTATTCCTGAGATCGTCGCCATGGTTCGCGAACTGCCGGTGCACGAAGTCATACTGGATGGCGAAGCACTCAGTCATGCGGCCACCGGACGGCCGCATCCCTTCCAGACGACAATGCGGCGTTTCGGTCGCAAGCTCAATGTGGAGACGTTACTGGCAGAGCTGCCCATGCGCGCCTATTTCTTCGACTGCCTGCTGCTGGAGAGTGAGGTGCTGGCGGATCAGGCGATGAGCCTGCGGATACAGGCACTGCAGCGCGCAGTGCCCACCGAAGCGCGGATCCCGAGCCTGGTGACCGCCGACGAATCGGCCGCGGCGTCCTTCTATGCGGCGGCGCTTGCCGCCGGCCACGAGGGTGTGATGGCGAAATCCCTGGCTTCGACCTACGAGGCCGGCAATCGCGGCGCCCACTGGTTCAAGATCAAACGGGCGCATACGCTGGATCTGGTGATTCTCGCCGCGGAGTGGGGCAATGGCCGGCGCGTGGGCAAGCTCTCGAATCTGCATCTGGGCGCGCTCGATCCGGCTAGCGGCGAATACATCATGCTGGGCAAGACGTTCAAGGGCCTGACCGACGACATGCTGGAATGGCAGACCCGTGAGCTGCTGGCACGGGAGATACGCCGCGACGCCATGACAGTCTATGTGCGCCCGGAACTCGTGGCTGAAATCGCGTTCAGCGATCTGCAGGCAAGCCCGCGCTATCCGGGCGGGTTGGCGCTACGCCTGGCGCGCGTCAAGCGATATCGCGATGACAAGAGTGCCGGGGACGCCGATACCATGGAGACGGTCCGCCGCATCCATGCGGCGCAGGGTTGATCAGTTGTGTCGCGCGCGCGCGGGAGGTCTCGCCTCGGTGCGGCTTCGCCCCTTTTTTGGCGGTACCGGTTGCACGGCCACGCGCAGGCCCATGGTCTTGAGTATGGCCACCAGCGTTCGAAATGCCGGATTACCGCGGTCTGAAAGCGTGCGGTAGAGCTGCGAACGGTTGAGGCGGGCGCGCTGCGCCACCTGATGTATGCCGCCGAAATCGCGGGTCATCTCGCGCAGTGCGATCAGCAGCTCCGCCTGATCGCCACTGCCCAGAATTTCATTCAACTGATCCGCCGCGTGGGTGGGGCCGCGGTGGTTCACTCCGTTCTTCGGTTTTTCGCGCGCACGGCTTTTCATCCATGAGCTCTCACAAGCAGTTTATTCAAGCTGAATACATTGATGTTTCTTGATCAGCGCAGCCAACGTACGCGCTGCACCATCCGCACTGCAGTGGCGGTTGCCGCTGGCTTTCGTAGGATTCCGCTGACGAAGTGTCCTGGCGTCAGGCAGTCTGCGCCGCGCCGGCATTGACAGGACGTCTGAGTAATGCATTGCGCACAGTCCATTGCTCGGGAATGCTCAGTGCCGCGAGATACTTCACTTCACTGCCGACCTGCAACGCGACGGCCGCACCATCGCGCAGGACGAAACGATTGCCTGGCAATGCGGCGAGGCGTTCGCCGGGCGTCACGATGCCCAGCAGATTGAGCGGATCCGCGGCACTGAGCGAGATCAGCGCGCCATCGTGCGCTTTCTGCCGCATGGCGCGCATGGCGGGTACTGCGTCGGGCAGCGCGTATTGTTCGCCGGTAACGCCGGCGACGAAGCGGCCACCACGCACATGACCTTGTGTTTCCAGACGACGCAGCACGCGCAGCAGTGCGTGCCACGGTGGAAGCCATGGAGCTTCACGTGCCAGAACACGCCGGAACACGACACCGTAGCGTTGCAACAGCCGCCAGGCGATCTGTTCGGCTTGAGAAGCGTCATCGGCATCCGCATCGCTGGTCGGCCGCAGCAGGCTCCAGCGGCCAGCCTCTTCAAGTCCGAACAGCGCAATGCGGCGACCGCGTGCCACCAGTTTGCGCTTGCGCTCCAGGGGCATCAGCAGCGCCCGCAGGCCGCCGAAACTGTCGGCACTCACCAGGCCCGCGGCCACCAGTTCACCCAGCGCGCTTTCGGCCTGCGCCTGCAACAGGCCGGCACCGCGCATCAATTCGTCGAAGAAGGAGGCACCGCGAGCGGCAAGCTGCTCGGCAATGGCCTGCGCCGAGGAAGACAGCGCGATGTCCCCGCGTTGACGCTGCGACAGGCCGCGCCACAGCGAAAAATGCGCGCGCGACAGCAACGCAATGGGAGTGCCCCGCACTGGGCCAGCCACGCTGCCCTTCGGCGCGTCGAGGCGCGCCCACAGCACGCGGCCCGAGAGACACAGCGTGTCGAGCCAGGCAGGATCGTAGCCCCTCAGCCGCGCCGGCAATATATCGCGTTCCCATGCGATGGCCGGAACCTCGAAGCCCTCGAGTTGTTCCAGCGCGGCGGCCAGGCTCTGTGGACCCTCACCCCGGGGATCGCGCGTGATGCCCTGCCACTCCAGCAGAAAGCGCATGAAGTCGGCGCCGGCCAGGGGTTCGATCTGCGCGCGCAAGGTGCGGATGGTGTAGCGGTTGATGCGCGCCAGCAGGCGGCGCTCGCACCATTCGGGTTCGGGCGAATCAGCCGTGGCCCGCGCATCGCTCAGGGCGGCCGGATTCGTGAACTGGCCGCGCAGCACGAAGCCTTCGCCTTCCAGCGCGGTGAGCGCGGTCAGCGCGCTGCCATCCGGCAGCGCCAGCTGGGTGTCGAGCGACGTGGCGGTCACCGGTCCGATGGCCTGCAGGCGACCACGCAACAGCTCGCGCGTCGCCTCGGCAGGCTCCCAGCCGCGCGCCGCATAGTCAGCCGGCACGGCAATGGGTGGGTCGATATGCGCGTGGGGATAAACCGCCATCAACAGCGGCAGCTGTTCGGCGGCGGCCCAGAATGGGTGGACGCCGACAGTCAGTTGCGTGGCGCGCCGCTGTTCCCGCAGGGCTTCGAAATGAGGCGCCCAGTCAGGTCGCGTGAGGCGCGCGCGACCCATGCCTTCGGCTTCCGGCAGGGCGCCGAGCAGCATCAGCGCATCGTGCAGCTCATCGGCATTCTGTGGATCGGGCCAGGCTTCTTCGCGCAGCTGCTCGATGGCTTGCGGGTCGAGTCGGCCGAATTCCGCCGCGCTTTGTGGGTCGAGCCAGCGCCGCGCGGCCACGGCCTGCGTGCGCCGCTCTTCGAGCGGGGCATCGTCGAGGAAGGCATAGGGGCGCGCGTTGAGAATCTCCATGGCCAGCATCGAGGGTTGTGGCAGGTCGCGTGTCAGCACCTGCACCGCACCGCTTTCGATCCTGCGCAGCAGCGCGATCAGGCCATCGATGTCCATGGCTTCGTGCAGGCAGTCATGGAGCGTTTGCCGCACCAGCGGGTGGTCGGGAATTTCGCGCGGGCCGGTCAGGTTCTCCTGGCAGGCGATCTGGTCCGGAAACAGCACCGCGACCAGATCCTCCGCCGCCATGCGCAGCAGCGGCGGTGGTGTCTTCTTGCCGGCGCGCGAGGTCTTGATGGCCAGCGAAATGGTGGCATTCCAGCGCCAGCGCGTCATGAAAAGCGGCGCATCGAGCACGGCCTGGGTCAGCACGTCTTCGACGGAGTTGCTGTGCAGGTATTTCGGCACGTCCTCGAGCGCGAAACTGTGCGTCTCGCCCAGCGACAGCACGATGGCATCTTCGGTTGCCGCCGCCTGCAGCTCGAAGTTGAAGGTCTGGCAGAAGCGCTTGCGCAGTGCGAGTCCGAAGGCGCGATTCACGCGCGCCCCGAAGGGCGCATGGATCACCAGCTGCATGCCGCCGGCTTCATCAAAGAAGCGTTCGATGATGATGATGTCGCGCGTGGGCAGCCGGTGCAGCGATGCCTTGGCCGTGGCGAGGTATTCCACCAGCTGTTGCGCAGCCACGCCGCCCAGCTGATGTGCCTCGCGGATTGCGGTCGTGCAGGCGGCGATGGTCTCTGGCGCGAGGTCGGGAAGGGCAACGTCAATCTCATGACGCAGCCGCGAAACCGCGGTGGACAGCTCTTCGGTGCGCGCGGGTGCCTCACCCAGCCAGAACGGGATGGTGGGCGCCTGGCCGGCCGCATCCTCGACGCGTACCTTGCCCGCTTCCACGCGCAGGATCCGATACGAGGCATTGCCCAGCTGGAAGACATCGCCAGCCAGACTCTCGACCGCGAAGTCCTCGTTCAGCGTGCCCACCATGATGCCCTGGGGCTCCATCACGACCTGGTAGTCCGCGTTCTGCGGAATCGCGCCGCCGCAGGTGATGGCCGTGAGACGCGCGCCGCGTCGCGCCCGCAGGCGCGCATTCACCGCATCCCGATGCAGGTAGGCGCTCTGGCGGCCGCGCCGCGTGGTGATGCCATCGGAAAGCATGCGCAGCATCTCATCGAAAGCGCCGCGCTCCAGTTCGCGGTAGGGCCAGGCACGGCGCAGCAGCGCGAACAGTTCATCCTCGCCACGTTCACCACTGGCCACTTCGGCGACGATCTGTTGTGACAGCACATCGAGTGGCGCCACCGGAACATGCAGGCGGTCCAGTTCACCGGCGCGTACCGCATCGAGCAGGGCGGTGCATTCCACCAGTTCATCGCGCGACAGGGGGAACAGCCGGCCCTTGGGCACGCCGCCCACGGCATGATTGGCGCGGCCCACGCGCTGCAGGAATGTGGAAATGGCGCGCGGCGTGCCGAGCTGGCACGCCAGCTCGACATCGCCGATGTCGATGCCCAGTTCGAGCGAGGCTGTCGCCACCAGCGCCTTGAGCTTGCCGGCTTTCAGTCGCTGCTCGGCATCGAGGCGCTGCTCCTTGGCCAGGCTGCCATGGTGGGCGGCGATGTGTTCGGCACCGATGCGTTCGGACACATGTCGTGTGACGCGTTCCACCATGCGTCGTGTGTTGGCAAAGATCAGCGTGGTGCGATGCTCGCTGATCAAGGCCGCCATCTTGTCGTAGAGGGTGTTCCACACTTCGGTGGACATCACGGCTTCCAGCGGCGAGTCGGGCAACACCAGCGCGATGTCGCGATGCCGTACATGCCCGCTGTCCACTATGGCGCAGTCCTCGTCGCGCGAACCGACCAGGAAGCGCGCGACTTCCTCGATGGGCTTTTGCGTGGCGGAGAGTCCGACCCGCTGCAGGTGCCCGCCGCACAGGTCCGTCAGCCTTTCCAGCGACAGTGCCAGGTGTGCCCCACGTTTGGTGGCGGCCACGGCGTGAATTTCATCGATGATCACGCTGCGCGTGCTCGACAGCATGCGGCGACCGGACTCGCTGGTGAGCAGCAGGTACAGCGATTCGGGTGTGGTGACCAGGATGTGGGGCGGCAACCTGGTCATCGCGGCGCGTTCAGCCTGCGGCGTGTCGCCGGTGCGCACCTGGCTGCGGATCTGCGTCGCGGGCAGTTCCATCCTCTGAAGTTCGGCGATGCATCCGGCCAGCGGCTGCTCGAGGTTGCGACGGATGTCGTTCGAGAGCGCTTTCAGCGGCGACACGTACACGACCTGCACCTGGTCGGTCAGCTCGCCCGCCGCGGCCTGCCGCACGAGGGCATCGATGGCGGCGAGGAACGACGCCAGGGTCTTGCCCGAACCCGTCGGCGCGGCGATCAGCGTGTGCCGGCCTTGCGCAATCGCCGGCCAGGCCGCGGCCTGCGCGGGCGTGGGCTCGCCGAAAGTGGCGGCGAACCAGCGGGCGACTGCGGGATGAAAATGCTGGAGAGGCATTTGTCCTGTGAAGTGGCCGGACGGGGATGTGGGTAGCCTCACCCAATGCCGGTCCGCCTGCAACTGCTTCTGTAAGAGCTGTCTGATAGACAGGGCGGGGCGCCGGCGCTATGAGAAAATTCCACCACGAGGATTCCATGAACCACGGCAAGAGTCTGGTCACCGGCGCTACCGGGCAGCTGGGCACGCGCATCGTGCAGCATCTGGGGAAGAAGGCACTGCCAGGGCAGGTGGTGGCCAGCGGTCGAAACGTGGTCAAGGCGCCGCAACGCGTGCCGTTCCGCGTCGTGGACTACGACCATCCCGCTACCATCGAGGCTGCGCTCGAGGGCGTGACGCGGGTGGTCCTGGTATCGGGCAACGAGGTGGGCCAACGCGTCAGGCAGCACAAGGCGGTGATCGATGCCGCGGCACGCGCCGGTGTGCAGCTGCTGGCTTACACCAGCATCCTGAAGGCCGATGCCAGCCCGCTGCTGCTGGCCGCCGAGCATCGTGGCACCGAAGAGGTGCTGCGCGCGGGAAAAATGCCGTTCATCGTGTTGCGCAACGGCTGGTACAGCGAGAACTTCGCCAACAGTGCCTCGCTGGCCATTCAGCAGGGATTTGTGCAAAGCGCCGCGCGCGCGGGACGTTTCTCCACCGCCTCGCGCGATGACTACGCCGAGGTTGCCGCCGCGCTGATCCTGCGCGACGACCATCAGCCCGGGCAGGCTTACGAACTGGCGGGCAGCACCAGCTTCAGCAAGCGCGAGTACGCGGCGCTGTTGTCGAGAAAATCCGGCAGCGAGGTGGAGTTGCGCGATCTCGGCGAAGCGCAGTACACCGCCGCCCTCGTCAAGGCGGGGCTTCCCGAAGATTTCGCGCGCATCCTGGCCGATTCGGATGCACGCGCCGCCGATGGCTGGCTGTTCGACGAAAGCCGCACGCTGGAAAAGACCATCGGCCGGCCCACCACGCCGCTCGAGCAGTCGCTGGATGCGGCACTAGACGTCAAGTAGCTAGGGTGAAACCACTGGCAGGGCATTGCGTTGCAGGAATCGCCAGCTGCCATTTTCCCTGATCAGAATGTCCTCGTAACGCCCGGCCACGGCTGCTTCGGGTACGTTCTTGTTCATCTTGTAGAAGATGAAGGTGGAATGGGCGGTGGCGCGGTCTGCCTGCACGTCGATGATGAAGTTCGACATCACGTGGAAGTTGCTTCCCCTGGGGATGTCCGCCGCCGCGTCCTTGAAGATCTTTTCCATCGCGGCCTGGATGGCCGCCGGGCCGTGGTAGGTACCCAGCGCGCCCTTCCATTCTCCCTCCCTGGCAAACAGGCCTGCATAGGCCCCGAAGTCCCGGTTGTCGAGCGTGCGGCCGTATTCTTTCAACAGGCGCTCGATGGCCATCTGGTCGTCGACACGCTGCAGGCTGGGCGCGGTGGCGGAGGCCGCCGACAAGGGACCGGCTCCCAATACGGTAGTTGCCACCACCACGCAAGCCATCACAGTTCGCACTGCCCGCATGTTCTTCTCCTGCATTTAAACCGTATCCTGAAAAGCCGCATCCTAAGGAAACCAGCGGGCCTGCGACACCGATAACCACTGGAGCGGGCGCGGAACGTACGTAAGCCGGTGGTGTCCAACGTGACTACAACAGTAGCGCCGGCACACGGCGCCGTGCGCGGTTCGAACAGGGGAGATCCAGCTTTGTCTGCCAGAGCCATCCGTCGCGTGCTGCCGGCGCTCGCCATACTGGCGCTGGGCACCGTCACTCAACCGCTGCTGGCACAATCGGCGCCGACCGAAGCCGAATCCTCGGGCATCGTTCCGGTTATCGAAGATGGCAAGAGCATCTACATGCCGGCGCAGTTTGCGCGCTTTGGTCCGCAGACCGCCGCGGACATGGTGCAGCAGATCCCCGGCTTTTCGGTCAGCAATGTCAGCACCGATCGCGGGCTGGGTGAAGCTTCCCAGAATGTGCTGATC
>Ga0164241_10000483_pt1 | contig 72746 bp, 63 predicted proteins | sample OricomyardsoilBY_FD_108780 | JGI IMG/M metagenome (GOLD analysis project Ga0164241, IMG submission 108780) | Backyard soil microbial communities from Emeryville, California, USA - Original compost - Back yard soil (BY) | ecosystem: Environmental > Terrestrial > Soil > Unclassified | place: USA...
GGTTTTATCGCCAATTTCGGCAATGGCTACTGCGAGGGTAGAGCTCAGGAAGGCTTCCATCATAAGATCCGGGCGGGATTTTTAACCAGAGACATAGCAACCGTCCCGCCTGTGGCGGTCGCTATGTCTCAGGTCTCATCAATCCAGATAAATTGGTTACTGGACGCCATTACCATGCTGTATGAGCAAGTTTGTTGACAATGGCGCCGGTGCTTTTTGCAAAACAGCCGGCAGATTACTCCCCCGAGAGAAGTGCGAGCAGTGTAACGATCTACTTGTATTTTCTCAATAGTAACTTCTGACTAACAGCTATATCCATCTTTTAGAAATGCATGAGTGGGTTAACGCACAGAGATTTGAATGTTGTTTTCTTTAGCATAAATATCAATTAGCGGCTTTCGGGTTGATCTTTTTTTGTGCAATGGAGGAAATAAATATGTCTCAAGTTACTGAAGATGCAATAAAAAATTTACGTTCAAAAATTTCATCGATTCGGTTTGGCATGCTGACTACTGTGAATGATGACCAAAGTTTATCGAGCCGTCCAATGACACAGCAAGCGCTCGAAGACAGTGGGATTCTATGGTTTTTCATTGCAGATACGTCGCAATTAGCGATTGATATTATTCGTCATCCTAAAGTTAATGTTGCTTTCGCCAATCCTTCCGACAGCGTATATGTTGCGATTTCTGGTCATGCAGAGGTCATTAAATTTAAAGAAAAAGCTGCTGAACTGTGGAATCCTGCTGCGGCAGTTTGGTTTCCAGAAGGTTTGGACGATCCCCATCTTTCATTAATTAAACTTTCCATATACAGCGCAGAGTATTGGGATTCGCATACCAATAAAATGCTACAAATTTTTGCTATTGCAAAATCTGCAATTATTGGTGAACCACCAACTGATATTAGTGAGCATCATAAAATAGATTTTAAATAGTTGATATGAGTTAAGTGTTACTACTTAGGGGAATAGCCATGTCTGAGATAACTCAAAATGCAATTTTTGCGCGAGAGGTTCAACGTAAGCTTGATGAACTCATTAGTTGGATCGTTGAAAATGTACCTGACAAAAATCATAGGCTATCTCGTAGTGATTTTTTAGAGGCTCGTCAATCCATTTGTAGTATGGTAAGCGGAACTGCCAATATCCAGCATATTGAACCAGAACCTGCTGATGGCGGTGCTCAATATATAAATGATAATCCAGCGCCTTGGCCCTAAGTATTAGGTGATGTTGCAAAAAAATTGATAGAGGATTTATATGTTTTTGAGATCAATGCACCGCCATAAAATATTAACGGCAGTAGTTGCTTTTATTTTTATATTGCTGATTGTTTTGGCTGGGTTGTTAATGTTTTCTGAGCCTATCATTAAATCATTAACGGAGCGAAAAGGTAGCAAAAGTCTTGGTCGAGAGTTAGTTATTGAGGGTGACTTTGCTATCGACTGGCACTGGGGATATACACAAGTGCGCGTTGAAAAAATTCGTTTATCTAATGCGCCCGGTTACCCAGAAGCCAACATGATGACAATTGAGCATTTAGATTTTAGTTTTAAACCATTAAAGTTACTGGTTGGAACATTAGAATTTGGTGATATTGTTTTGGATAAACCTTACTTAGTATTAGATAAAAAATCCCCTGAAAACAACAACTGGTATTTTCCAATTTTCTCTAAAGCTAAGCTAGCAAGCGAATCTGTATTGCCTGAAGACCGTTATGATTTTCCTGTATTTAAAACTCTGAAGCTACAATCAGGTAACTTCATCTATCGCGATGCAGTTAAAGGTATGAATCTAAATTTAAAGCTTGATTCAGTGAGTAGTGCAGGGGGCGATCAAGAGACGAAGCCAAGCAAAATAAGTTTAAAACCTGAGGAGGCGTTTACAGTTTCAGGTACAGGCACCATGCAAGGGCAAAAGTTTTCAATTGATGCTAGGGGTGGAGCGCTAGAGACCTTGCGTGATTCAAGTCAAGATTATCCGTTAAAACTTAATATTGCCATGGGCGCCACAAAAATTCTTGTGGATGGCTCATTTAAAGACCCTATTAACTTAATGGGGGTAAATGCATCGTTAAATATTACCGGCCATAATATGGCAGATTTGTTTTATCTTACTGCAATCCCGCTCCCTATCACCCCTCCCTATACTTTAGAAGGGCGGTTAACAAAAGCGTCTAACGTTTGGAGTTATAGCAGCTTCAAAGGTAAAGTTGGTGTAAGCGATTTAGCCGGTAATTTGTCTTATGACACTAGCAGCGAACGTGGTTTTTTAAAGGCAAATTTGGTTTCCAACTTAATGGATATTCATGATCTTGGCGGGTTTATTGGTATAGTTCCCTCGGGAGCAAGCGCTGCACCTGAACAGAAAAAAATAGCTGCTGAGAAAGCATCTAGTCAAAAATTAATCCCTGATGTTCCTTTAAAGCTTGAGCGTTTACGTGCAACTGATCTTGATGTGACTCTAAAAGCTGTAAAAATTGTTGCGCCGAATTTACCGTTTAAAGGCATGGAAATACGGTTTAATTTGAAAGATGGATTGTTAAATTTAGACCCATTTAATGTAGTTTTAGCAGATGGGACTATCGACGGAAAAATAGAGATTGATGCTAATAAAGACGTTCCTCCAATGAAAATGAATTTGGGGTTACACAAATTAAGCTTGGGCCAGTTTTTTAGTAATACGCGTTTTGCAAAAACCACGGAAGGTTTTTTTGGTGGGAAACTCAATTTGTCAGGTGTAGGTGCTTCATTGGCGGATGTTCTTGCCACTAGTAATGGCGAAGTAACAGTCATTATGTCAGGGGGTAAAATTAGCTTGTTGTTAATTGAAGCTTCTGATTTAGATATTGCTCAAGCATTGCCACTTTTTCTAGGGAAAGATAAATCGACAAAAATTCGCTGTGGTGTAACGGACTTTGATGTGAAAGACGGCATCTTAACGTCCAAGGTGGTGGTGCTTGATACACATGATTCACTGCTTATGGGTAATGTTAAAATCAATTTAAAACATGAGTTGATAAGCGCTAAGCTAGATGCAAAACCCAAAGACTCAAGCATTTTTTCAGCTCAAACTCCTATTACATTATCGGGTCAGTTTACATCGCCTTCAGTCGGCCTTGATAAAGAAAAAATAGCTAAAAAAGGAGCTGTCGCTGTAATTTTAAGTAGTCTCTTATCGCCTTTAGCCGCGATCATTCCTTTTATAGAAAAAGGGGACGCCAAAAATGCGGATTGCAGGGCTCTTATCAGTAACGCACAAAAATAAAACTAGCATCATGTTTTATCGCGTCTATCGCCTACACTATGAGCAGGATTACCGGCTACAATTTTAAAGGGTTCTACATCACGAGTAACTTGACTGCCCATCCCCACCACTGCATGCGATTGAATTGTTACACCATCTATCACACCTACATTTGCACCTAGCCATACGTCTTCGCCAATATATATGCCGCGTGAATGTGTAGGTTGTTCACAAACTAATTTATCAGCCCGCATACCGTGATTAAACGCGTACAATTGGCAATAAGCTGCAATACGTGAATTATCGCCAATATGAATGCCCTTGTTACCTCCGTCCATGGTGACATGGTGGTTGATTGAAACGTTTTTACCAAGAGTAATTGGGCCATGAATTACGCAATCAGCGGCTATGTAAGAGTTATCGCCAATGATGATCGGGCGCCCCGGCTCAGCAAATAGTTTTGCTTCTGGTGCAATAAAACAATTCTTACCAATTTGAATTGTTTCCACACTTTGAAGATATGCCTGTACGTCTTTTTGCCAGACCTCTGCCCATTCTTTATGCGACGGTTTCAAGTCGGCATACAGCCAAGGCATATAGCTCAAACGCAATTTATGCTGAGTGCGATAAAATTCAACAGGGTGTTTTTGTAAATCAGTATGGTCGTTAAATACGTCAGTCATTATTTTTTGGAGTATAAAAAATGGTGCCGGATTATAGGTTTATAATCCGCAGAAGCGTAGTAGTTTGCACTAAAGAGCACTTTATGAATAGGGCATCCGCAGACTGCAATGATTAGGTAAATCCTTGAACTTCACAGACAGGATTTAAGGAACGCTTAGATGGGCGATCTTTGGGGGAACCCGTTACTGTGCAGCACTGCGGACACTTGTTAATATTATAGTTAGCGGCAGTTTATTAGCGAGTAGCCGCTTAGTTTTTTACGCTGCAATAAACCTTATTAATAGATGAAATTTGTATGAATGATAGTTATGAACTGATTGAAAACAATGAACAATTTTTAATCATATATAAAAAACCTAATATCAATTTTCACAGTGAAGATGGCAAATGCGGATTATTTGAAACAGTAAAGCAGACCCAGGGTTTATCTGAGTTGTACCCCGTTCACCGTTTGGACAAAGTCACTTCTGGGTTGCTAGTGATGGCAAAAACCGCTTCAGCCAATCAAGAACTCGTAAATCAATTTAAAAGCCGCGAAGTTCAGAAATTTTATCTTGCGATAAGTGGTAAAAAACCTAAAAAGAAGCAGGGTTTAATTAAGGGAGATATGGAAGCGGCACGACGTGGTTCATGGAAGTTGTTACCAACATACACCAATCCCGCCATAACTCAATTTTTTAGTACCTCTTTAGGTGACGGTAAGCGTTTATTTATTGTTAAACCTCATACTGGCAAAACCCATCAAATTCGGGTTGCACTTAAAAGTATAGGTGCACCTATTTTGGGTGACGCTCTTTACGCTGATGCAGCAAGTTGTGTTGATATTGATAGAGTCTACCTACACGCATTTAGTTTGGCGTTTACACTTAACAGACAACATTACCGCTTTACGGAATTACCTCGAGAAGGCGATTTATATATAACGGCTGAATTTAATACTGCAATACAACAATTTCTCTCTCCATGGAATTTAGTCTGGCCAAAATGCTAGCTTGCTTAAATTACGCTAGAGCAAAATAGATTATTTAAGTGCTCTGATTTTTTGTTCAATGGCATGAATGTTGATGCATTTATTTATGTCTTAATTTAAAGCGACTTAAAAGTAATTCATGCACCAGAAAGCTCCTAAGTTATTTTCAATGTGAGCCAAAAGTGTGCTTGCCGTTCTTTAAATAGTCTATTTGTTAGACCCAGTATTTTCAGTTATAGATGCATTGTTGTATCGCTATATGGGTCGGCACTAAATAAACGTTATTATTTTTTAGGTTTGGACGCCCCGAAACCTTCTTCTATGGCACTTAATGCAAATCAAAATGAGCAGGCAGGCTGAAGGAGTAGAACATCTTTATTATTTAACTCGCTAGGCGGAGTTATGCAATGGATATACCTTTTTCGTTTTTATTTATTTTCGTTGTGGTTCCTAGTGTTGCGCTTTTCACTGCTGTCTTAGGGGTTATGAAACGCAAGAAAACCGAAGAAAAATTGTTTAGGGCTGGTATTTCCTACTTAAAAAAATTGCGCAGCTTACTGACTTATATTCAACAACATCGTGGTTTAACGAATAGTTATCTCAATGGAAATTTGGTGGTGGCAGCTGAAATAGACAAAATAGAAACCTTAATTAAAAAGGAAATAATCAATCTGCATGCAGTGGAAGGCTGGATACGGGATAATAGTAAATGGGATAGTATTGTCGATCACTGGCTGCGTATTAGTACGCACTATAAAACTATTGATGCTGAAGTAAATTTAAAGCAGCACAATAATTTAATTGCAAACCTGCTTTATCTTATAGATGATTTAGCTTATGCCCATCATTTGGGAAAGTTAGGTTTAATTGAAGCGACTGACACCAATTGGCGCAATTTATTATTTATCGCAGAATATATAGGCCAAGCGCGCGCTTTGGGGATGGGTGTTGTCAGTAAAGGTGTTTGCTCCAATGTCTTGCGTATTCAGTTAAATCATTTGTTAGTAAAAATTGAATCCAATATTAGCCCGTCGTGGGCAGAACCAGTACAACAGGATTTCCGTAGTTTTTTAAAAGCTATAGAAGATCAAGTCATTACCGATACGCCTAGCATTACACCCGCAGCATATTTTAAGTTGGCGACAGGGTGCATTGAACATGTGCTATCGGAATTTGATCAGCAGGTAGAAAAAATTCAGTTTCATCGTACTTAATTAAGTTTGCTGTGTTTAGAGGGCGCATTTAAAATAGATGCCACACAGATTAAATATCCACGATGGTATTTTAATTTATAATGTTAACAGCGGTGATGGCAAAAAACATATTCACGTTGCGCGCGGAGGAAAACGCACGATAACAGCCTATTGCATCCAAATGTTTTACAGACATAGCGGCCAATTCCCACGCTAAATACTCATCTGCTTCAAAAGGTTCTTTTTCACCAAAGACGACTAGATCCGTAGTTTCTTCTAATTCTTTAATGCGTAGAGAATCAATTTTTAAAAGTGGGTTTATGGATTCATAGGCCCATGCCCATTTCCAGGTTTTGGCACTTGGTGAATAGCTGCCAATGTCGATAATATCGGCTTCCAATACCAGCTGATCGTCATGGTTAAAAAATTGTAACTTGGCTTTATCGTTTTCAAACATCCAGCGTTTGTGACTGCCAAATCCATAGGTATTGGTCAAATACGCCTGCTTTTCTTTAAGTTCAGCATTGGCGATGGTTAAAAATAACTCAAATTCTTCGTCATTCATTGTGTATTCCAAAAGCATTTATTAACATGGCCGCTATATTAACCCAACGGTGACATTTTCTGATGTAAAAATTAATTGTTGTATAAAGATTTCAAGCCTTCTGATTTGCTCTTCAAATTTTTTTCTTTGCGACATTCATTCAACAGGCTCAATATTTCTTTGGGTTGCCAGCTGTCATTAGCATGATTGCTGTAAAGCACTTCATCCAACCCTCTCAATGCTTGCGTCAGCTCAAGTTTATCTGCAAGCTTGGCAACATCATCTAATGAATGAATGGTCGCCGCTGGCCAGTGGAACCTTGCCCAAATTAAGATGTTTTTGCGCAACTCGTTGGCATCTTTATTAGCTGCAGAGTTTTTAAGTAAATCCCAAATATGTTTTTCATTTTCTGATCTGAGTGCATTAGCCGTTTCTTGTTCAGCTTGTAAATATTTCAAGCGGGTTATCAGGTTAAATACATAAATGCTTAATATGATAGAAGTAAGCGCAAATAATACAGTACTGGCCCATAACCAAGGGTTAACGGTAGCACTGCTTTTTGTATCTGTGGTGAGATTCTCATTCGTGGCGACTGTTGTAGTTTGTGTGGGGTTATGTGTTGGTGCAGCGTCTCCCAATACATGAATTTTTTTCTCAGGCAAACTAGCGATTTTCATGGATTGTGAATTCACATCCCACCATTCAATACTCACTTCAGGTAGTATAAATTCTCCACCGTGATTGGGAATGATAGCCGTAGTTTCTATACGGGTACCGTCAATACCTTTTGCGGTTTTGTTGTCGCTATTTTGTGGTTGATCGGGATAGAAAGTTAAGCCATCAATATTATTCGTCAATAAAGGCGCAATTTGCCCGCCGGTTAAACCTTCTGCAGTAATGGTTATGGTGCGGGTTACTGGCTCGCCCATTTTTAAATGGTCAAGGCTCGCACTCCATGTTTCATGGAGTGCGACCTTCGTTGCTGGTTGCCAGGATTTGTTGGCTGCCTCGGCGGGAATAGGTTTAACTTTAATGCGCTGTTCATCTGTAGGCAAACGCAAAATATTTGCGCGATTGCGGCCAAAAGGATCATTCCATAAATCGCGTTCAACATTGGGTACCACGGAATAAATTACACTTGGAATAGTTAACTCACCGCTTTCCTGTGGAAAAACCGCATAGCTACTTTCAAGAATTAAATGCTGCTTACCATTGATATTACTAACATACTGCTTAGGTTTGTCGGATAGGGGAATAAGCACTGCGTTTTTAAGTTCTAAGGGTTGCATTTCTGCTTGGCTTAGATTTACTTGTGAAATTAATTTTATAGTAACCAAAATTTGTTCTTGCACATACACATCATTCTTGCTGATTTCAACTTTTACCCTTACAGGTTCGTCTCCATTAGCTTGTGTTTGTGTATTTTGGCTGACGTTGATTTCAATAGCATCGCTTACCGAGTTATCAACATTAAACGAAGGAATTAATAGTTTTCCTGCTCGTTTAGGCGCAAGAGTTAGCTGCCATACTTTTTTAAATTCCGCACCGCTATTAGTGATAGAAGTGAACTGACTTTGGTTATTAGATAAAATTTCAAAATCATTTTTGAGTGGACTAAAATCCGGAGCGCCGCTTGCTCGTGAATTAGCGGCAATTGTTAGGGTGAAGGTTTCTTGAATGCTAATTTCATTGCGATCTACACTGGCAGTCAGTTGGTCTGCTTGTGTTAGTGCACTGACAAAAAGCAGCGCAAATACGAATAAGCTGCGCCAGAGCGCATGATAATTACGTGGGTTCATAATCTTGATTGCCATAGTCTTACTTGTCATTGTTTGGATCGTCATGGTCATTACAAACGTTGATCTGCATTGTTAGCGGGTAATTTTAATTCGCCATCGGCTCGCTTCTGGCGATTAAGATCGTATTGATATTTAAACTTGTTGCGCAATAAGCCTGCTGGGTCGTCGGGTACGCGCCGCAACCATTGTTCAAGCGCCTGCTTTTGTTCGGGCGTTAGCTTGTTTCCATCCAGTTGTGCGGCTTGCTCTACAGCACTATTAGCAGAACCGGCAGCAGAAGATGTTTGTGATCCTGTCTGTGCTTGGCCAGCACTTGATGATTGGCCTGATTGCGCTTTATTAGCTTCTTGCGAGTTTTGCTGAGCACTTTGCGAAGACTGCTGTGCAGATTCTTTCGCTTGATCTTTACCATTACTGCCACTAGAGCTTGGGCTATTACTTTGCTGTTGTTCTTTGTTTTCTTTGTCTTTTTGGTTCTCTTTATCATCTTGGCTTTTAGAGTCTTGGTTCTGTTGATCGCCATCCTTTTTATCAGGATCTTGTTTGTCAGAATCTTGCTTATCATCTTTGTTTTTATCGTCCTGATTTTTATCCTTGTCGTTTTTATCTTGTTGTTGATCTTTTTGTTGCTTCAACAACTTTTCTGCAAGCGCGCGGTTTTTCTTGGCGTCCTCCAAGTTGGCATCGCGCTTTAAGGCTTCATCATAAGCTTTGATGGCATCTTCTAACTTGTCAGACTTTGCCAATGCATTGCCGCGATTATAGTGGCCGCTAGCCGTATCAATTTGGGCAAAGCTTTCTGCTGCGCTAGCGTAATCACCCGCGCGATATTGCGCACTCGCTTTCCATTCTTGCGAGGTAAACTGTTCAGCTGCTTTTTTTGCATCGCCGTTATTTAATTCGCGTTGTGCTTGTTGGTCTTTAGTGAGCCAAACGTCATCTAGTCCAAAGGCATAACTGGGTGATGGAGTAAAACCTAATATAGGAATTAATAATAAAGATAAAAGTAGGCCACGCCTAAAACAGAACAGTGCGATTGGCAGCAGTAAAAAAACAAACCAATGACCATTATCCACCCATTGATCAAAGTCACGTTTCACTGTGTTTTTATCTATATCGTCTTTATGTTCGCGGGGCTTTAGGAATTCAATATCGCTATTGTTGTTCGATATTTCGTGGTAGCGGCCATTGAGACGTTGGGCTAATTGCTGTAGCTCAGAGCTGTTTAGTTGAGTGGTAAGAATGGTGCCAGATTTGTCCCGCAAAAAACCGCCGTTGGTGCTGGGAATAGGTGCTGGCTGAGTTGTGCCTACACCTAAAATATTTAATTGAATTTTATGGCCTGCCAGCAGGCTTTGAATTTTATCGAAAGCTTCTGGTACTACACCATCAGTCACTAATAAAATATCGCCTTGGGTTGCACCTGCATCGTGAAATAGCTGAATACTGCGTGCAATGGCGTCTTCAGTATTGCTGCCTTGTAAGGGCATAATGTTTGGGTGCATAGACGACAAAAGGCTCAGAATCGTCGCGCTATCATCACTTATTGGCGTCACGGTATGAGCTTCACCGGCATAAGCGATCAATGCGGTTTGGCCATCTTTTCGTTCTCGTAAAATATCGGCAATTTTTAAACGTGCACGCGCTATACGAGAGGGTTTTACATCTTCACTAATCATCGAGTAGGAAAGATCTAACAGAATAACTAGTGCATTTTGATTTTTTTCGACTGGCGTTGGGCGTTTAATCCAAGATGGGCCTGCTGCTGCGATGCAACTGATAACCCATGCAAATAGCAGAATCCAGATTAAAGATTTTTTTGTCTGTATGGTTTTTCCATCCAATAAAAAGGGTAACAACTCAGGAGCAATTAGTTGCTGCCATTGATAAGCCTTACGTTTTTGTCGCCATAAAAGAATACTTACCACTAACGCAGGTATAAGCGCTAACAACCAGAACGGACGCAGCCAGTGAAATTGCGTCAGAATTAAATGGTACTGTTCGTGTAAGAAGTTCAAGGTGCAACTCCTTGTTGTCTATTTGGGGCGGTATTGAGGAGCTGCTTGCGGGCATGGCGTAAAACTGAAGCTAATGCCCAACAAAGGCTGAGTAACAACGCTGCTGCTAATGGATAATAAAATAAACTTTTTATTGGGCGAAATTTTTCTTCTTCCAAGTCTATAGGCTCTAAGCGATTCAAGGTTTGGTGAATTTCATGCAGCTCTTCTAAATTGCGGGCGCGAAAGTACTGACCGCCAGTTTTATCGGCAATAGCACGCATAGTGGGTTCATCTAAGTCGGCCGATGGGTTAACGCGACGTGACCCAAAGAAACCGTTGTCTACAATCATTTCATCTGCGCCAAAACCTATGGTGTAAATTTTCACATGCTCTTTTTCGGCGAGTTCTGCGGCTTTAATTGGCTCAAGTTCGCCTGCGGTATTGGCGCCATCGGTAAGTACAATTAATACGCGCTGTGCATCTGGGCGAGCGCGCAAACGTTTTATCGCAAGGCCTATAGCATCGCCAATAGCGGTTTGCTCGCCAGCAAAACCAATTTGTGCTTCTTGTAATAAGGTATTTACGGTTTGGCGATCATAGGTCAGTGGTGCTTGTAGGTAAGCTTGAGTTCCAAATAGCACTAAACCTAAACGGTCGCTCTTGCGCTTCTTAACAAAATCACCAACCACCATTTTCACCGCATCCACACGTTGAATGGCTTGGCCTTGATATTTCATATCTTCAATTTTCATACTGCCAGAAATATCTACCGCTACTAATAAATCACGTCCACTGCTGGGTATACTTACTGGCTCACCAATCCATTGAGGATTAGCAGCGGCAAGTACAAGGCTCGCCCAAATTAACCACAGTAAAAAAGTACTAACCAATTTTTTGGAACGCAGAGAATGGGTTTGTGTTTCCAAAGTTTTTACTTGCGCAAAAAAAGGTACACGCAACGCGGCATCTTCTTTCTTTTGTGCCGGCAGTAGCATGACCAATAAAGGTAGGGGTAAGAGCGCCAATAACCATGGCCATTGCAATTCAAACATGATGCTTGGCCTCGCTCTTTTGTTGAGACTTCTTGGATTTCTTAGATTGTTGCCATTGATTACGATGTTCTTTAATCCATAAGAGGCTTAGCTTGTGCAGCTCAATCTGATCAAATTCTGGATTCTTTTGGTAGGGGCCAATCAATAGTGCTGCGCCCACGCCTTGACTAAATTGTTGATGGGTTTTTGTGCATTGTTCATCTAACCATTGCAAAAAATCATGGCCTTTTAAGCTGGCATTAAATTGATTGCCAAAACCACTCAGGGCTGTGCGTCGTAAAATAACGCTTAGCGCTTGTAGGTATTCTGAATTTTGTTGATCGCTGTATTGTTTAAAACTAGCATTTAATTCTGCAACGGCAAGTGCGCGGTAAGCGTTGCGAGATTTGTTACGCTTAATAAAAAATACTAACAATGCAACACAAACAATAATAACAAGTAATAATAGCCACCAACCCCAAGCGGGCGGCCATAGGCCAATTTCAGCGGGTAGATGAATATCCTGCAATGCGGCCAGTGGATCTGGGGTGTTTGCTGCGGTTGGTAACATAGGAATTTGAGATGGATCTTGTGAATTCATAAGGGGTTATTTTCTCGCTGCAAATCGTTCGCGCAGTAATTGCTGCAAGTTATCGGTAGTTGCATAAGAAAGTAGGGGAACCGCCAAACGCTTAGTGCTACGGGTTAAAAACTCTAAGTGGCTGCTATAAGCAGTTTCATAGGCTTGTTGAAAGCGCGCATCATCTGTAGGTAGTTGCAAGCGTGCCGTGCCATCGCTTACAGTTAGACGCGCATTGCTTTGCAAATGTTTTTCCAATGGATCAAACACATGAATAAGTGTGACATCTGTATGGCGTGCTAGCTCAAATAGTTGCTGTTCGCAGCTTTGATCGTAATCGTGAAAGTCACTCACAATAAATAAAGCACAGCCGGGTTTAGCAATACGACGGGCATCGTTTAGTAATGAATGTAAACTCTTACTGTTCGGTGCAGCAATAGGCGATTGCAATTGCTGATTAAATTCTTGTAACTGGTGCAACAATTCCAAAACGGCATGTTTGCTGCGGCGGGGGCGAATATCGCGTTGCGCAGCATCACCAAAAATTAATCCACCAATGCGGTCACTATTATTAAGCGCAGCCCACGCCAAATTAGCGGCGATATGTGCAGCCAATACGGATTTAAAACAGCGCTGACTGCCAAAGAACATAGGCGAGCGTTGATCCACCAATACAAACACGGGCCGCTCGCGTTCTTCGCGATAAAGTTTGGTGTGCGGCACTTGGGTGCGCGCGGTTACTCGCCAATCAATACTGCGCACATCGTCGCCAGCTTGATACAAACGCACTTCTTCAAAATCCATTCCTCGCCCACGAAAACGCGTGCGTTCTGCGCCATTGAGCTGACTTTTTACGGCGCGTTTAACAAACAAACGCAAATCCTGAGCGGCAAAGCGCACGCGCAAAAGGCTGCTTAAATCCACATAAGCACCTTTAGGATTTAGCTGCGCTAATTGTTCGCTTACTTTCAAACCGGATGGTTGCATAGCTATTACGTCTCGCGTTTAAGACAAAGGCACAGCACTTAAAAGCTGGTCGATAACTTTATCGCTATTGATACCGCTGGCCTCAGCTTCAAAGCTCAAGATCAAACGATGACGTAAACAATCGTGAATAACAGCTTGTACATCATCGGGGCTCACAAAATCTTTGCCTTGTAGCCATGCGTAAGCGCGAGCGCAACGGTCGAGTGCGATAGTACCGCGCGGGCTGGCACCATATTCCAACATCTCACTCAACTCCGCGCTGTAATGCGCAGGTCGGCGAGTGGCGTTAATCAGTTGCACAATGTATTCCTCCACACTTTCCGCCATGTGCAACGCAAGAATTTCTTTGCGCGCGGCCATAAGTGTGGTTTGTGTAATAGCGGCTGGAATTGAGCTTGGTATTGCGGCAGCTTCATTGCGAACTAGCTGCAAAATACGGCGCTCAGCGGCAACATCGGGGTAATCCACATTCACATGTAACAGAAAACGGTCGAGTTGGGCTTCCGGCAGTGGGTAAGTACCTTCCTGTTCAATGGGGTTCTGGGTTGCCATCACCATAAATAAAGAAGGAAGAGGGTAAGTTTTACTGCCCACACTAACTTGGCGCTCGGCCATGGCTTCGAGCAAGGCCGACTGCACTTTAGCGGGCGCGCGGTTAATTTCATCGGCCAGCACTAGATTGTGGAAAATTGGCCCCGGCTGGAATTCAAACGTGCCTTGTTGAGGTCGGTAAATATCTGTACCGGTCACATCTGAAGGTAATAAGTCAGGGGTAAATTGAATACGGTGAAAGTCTCCTTCAATGGCCTGCGCTAAGGTTTTAATAGCTTTAGTTTTGGCCAACCCTGGCGCGCCTTCGACTAATAAATGACCATCGGCCAAGAGGGCGATTAATAAACGCTCAACCAAATGCTCTTGGCCAATAATTTGATCGTTCATCCAGAGCTTTAGGGTTTGGATTTGCTGGAAATTACTCATAAACATGCTCATAAAGAAAAGAAGAGTGCCTTCAGGTTAAATCAAACAAAAAAATCGTCAGCAAAGACCGCTAGATTAATGCCAAGCGCAGCGGATAGACCGTATCATTTGGTGGCAGTTCCTTAATTTTCAATAGTGAATGAGCGTTGAATTTCACATTTACAGGTTGCCGCGGGCGGCGAATCAGCCGAGCGCTCATTTATGGGCTAATCTTAAGCACTCGCGTGAATACTACGCCTTTTTATTTGATTTCGTTGGTAAGGAGTTTAAGTGTGAATAGTCAATTGGTTGCGTCACAAGACTTAGCTGCTTTTGTGCAAAATTTACGGCTTTTTGCGGTTGAGAAAATCCCTGCGAGCCAGCTACAGGGTTTTATTAAATTTACTGAATACTATTTTTCACGCTTTCCACTTGAGGAATTGGCTGGTCGTTATTTAGGCGATGTGTTTGGTAGTGTTTACCAATGGTGGCGATATATCCAACATTTTGATGGTGCGCAACCAAAAGTCAGCTTGATTAATCCAAAATTGGAGGTAGAAGGGTGGGTCTGCCCGCACACGGTGTTAGTAGTTCATCAAACGGACATGCCATTTTTGGTAGATACAATTCGCATTGAACTCAACCGCCGAAACATAGCTATTTATTCGATTAAAAGTACTCTACTCAACGTGACCCGCGATGCTAAGTTTCAATTGGTGAATATTTTAGATGAACCCAATTTTGAGCAAGTCTCCAAAAAAGAAGCTTTCGTGTATTTGGAAATCAATCTGCTTACACTGAAAGATGAACTAGAAGATATCACCCAAAATTTGCTGTCAGTATTGGCGGAGCTAAGTGTAGTGGTGCGTGATTTTGAACCTATGCTGCAAGCCGTAACTCTCGCAGAAGAAAATTTAAATCACGCTTGCAAATCAGTCACCATCGCTAATGTTAGCGAAACTCAAGCTTTTTTGGCTTGGCTTCGCGATAACAATTTTACCTTTCTTGGCTATAGCGAATATGAATTTGGCGAGCGTGATGGCAAGAAATTCCTGCGCGAAAAAGTGGATAAACGTTTAGGTGCATTTGCCTACAAAGGCGGTGAGGCTAATTATGCTGAGGCAGACGATTTAAATAGCGGGATGGCGCGCTTTCATCTTGCGCCACAAGTTTTAACCTTTTCTAAATCATCTGTTCGCTCGCGTATTCATCGTTTAGCCTATTCAGATTATGTGGTCGTTAAACAATTTAATGATCAAGGCGATGTTATCGGTGAGGTGCGCTTTCTGGGTTTGTATACCTCCAGCGTGTACACTATGTTGCCGCGTAAAATTCCCTTAGTGTGTCATAAAGTCAGCAAAGTGTTTGAACGCACCGGTTTGAGTGCGCACAGCCATGATGGCAAAGCCTTGCAACAAATTTTAGACACCTTTCCGCGCGATGAATTATTTTTAAGTAATAGCTCAGAATTATATGAAATGGCTACCGCTATTGGGCGTATTAACGAACGTTATATGGTGCGTTTGTTTATGCGGCCCGATCCGTTCGGGAAGTTTGTAAGTTGTTTGGTGTATATCCCCAGAGATGTATTTACCACGCAAATGCGTTTGCGTATTCAAGCGCTCATAGGTCAGGCCATTAACTCAACTGAATGTGATTTTAATACGCATTTCTCGGAATCTATTCTGGCGCGGGTGCATCTAGTTTTTAAACTTGATACGCGCTTGCCCCTCGACTACAGCCAAGAAAAACTTGAACGTCAAATTCGTGAAATTTCTCGCTCATGGGAAGATCACTTGCAAGATTCATTGATTGAATCTCATGGTGAAGAAAAAGCCATGAGTTTGTTACACGAGTTTCGCGATGCTTTTTCTTCATCCTATAAAGAATATTTTGAGTCGCGTACAGCCGTACACGATATAGCCTCTATTTCGGAATTAGTGACTAGCGATGATATTGCCTTGAGCTTTTATCAGCCTGTGGGTGCTGAGCCTAATATTGTTCGTTTTAAAATATTCCGTAAAACCAAGACCATAGAGTTGTCAGATATTATTCCGCTTTTAGAGAATTTAGGTTTGCGGGTATTGTCAGAGAACCCTTATGCTATCCATAAAAAAAACGATGAGGTGATTTGGTTACATGATTTTAAATTGAGTTACAGCCTGCCCGGTGTAATTGATGTACTTAGAGTAAAGGATATTTACCAGCAGGCGTTTTCTGCAGTTTGGCATAAGCGAACCGTAAATGATGCCTTTAATAAGCTGGTGCTAAGTGCAGAGTTAAATTGGCGAGAAGTATTTGTATTGCGTGCTTACGCAAGTTATATGCACCAAACCTTGTTTACCTTTACCGAGCATTACATCGCCAATGCTTTGGTGAATCAGCGCGATATTGCGCGTTTATTAATTAATCTGTTTATTACAAAGTTTGATCCTACTTTCAATACCTCAGAAGAACAGCGTGTTGAAAATATCAATAAATATCGCGATGATATTCTTGTCAGTCTGAATGGCGTTAGTAATCTCAATGAAGATCGCATACTGCGCCGTTTCCTAGCCTTGATGGATGGCAGCTTGCGCACCAATTATTTTCAATTGCAGGCCGATGGAAATCCGAAAAATTATTTGTCCATTAAGTTAAGCCCTCGCTCCATTGTGGATATTCCTGAACCGCGCCCACTTTATGAAATTTATGTTTATTCACTGCGCGTAGAAGGTGTGCATTTGCGTGGTGGAAAAGTAGCGCGTGGCGGTTTGCGTTGGTCAGATCGCTTGCAAGATTATCGCACGGAAGTTTTAGGCTTGGTGAAGGCGCAACAAGTTAAAAATGCGGTGATTGTACCTAATGGCGCTAAGGGTGGTTTTGTTTGTAAACAGTTCCCGCAAGCCGGTGGCCGCGAAGCTATTCAGCAAGAGGGCATTGCTTGCTACAAAATATTTATACGCGGCTTGTTGGATTTAACGGATAACTTACTGGAAGGAAAGCTAGTGCCGCCTAAAAATGTTGTGCGCTACGATGAAGATGATCCTTATTTAGTGGTGGCAGCCGATAAAGGCACAGCAACCTTCTCGGATGTAGCCAATAGTCTTTCAGCGGAATACAACCATTGGTTGGGAGATGCTTTTGCCTCAGGCGGTAGCCAAGGTTATGACCATAAAGGTATGGGCATTACCGCGCGTGGTGCGTGGATTTCAGTGATGCGCCATTTCCGCGAAAAAAATATCAATATTCAGGAAGAAGATTTTACTGTGGTTGGTATTGGCGATATGGCGGGTGATGTATTTGGCAATGGCATGTTGTTATCGCAACATATTTGTTTAGTCGCTGCATTTAATCATATGCATATTTTTATTGACCCAGCGCCAGATGCCGCAAAAAGTTTTGTAGAGCGCCAACGCTTATTCACTACCCCAAAAACAACTTGGGCCGATTACGATAAAGCGCTCATCAGTAACGGCGGTGGGATTTTCAATCGCGATGCAAAAACCATTGCAATTACGCCGGAGATGAAACAAGTATTTGGTATCTATGAAGATAACCTTACGCCTACCGAATTAATGACCAACTTATTAAAAGCCCCTGTCGATTTAATTTGGAATGGTGGTATTGGCACCTATGTTAAATCGTCTAATGAAACTCACGCTGAAGTAGGCGATAAAGCCAATGATAGTTTGCGCGTTAATGGCGTCGAATTGCGCGCTAAAGTATTTGGCGAAGGTGGCAACTTAGGTATGACTCAACGCGGTCGTATTGAATACGCGTTAAATGGTGGTGCCTGTAATACTGACTTTATCGATAACGCTGGTGGCGTTGATTGTAGTGACCATGAAGTCAACGTAAAAATTCTGTTAAACGAAGTGGTCAATAGTGGCGATTTAACATCCAAGCAACGTAATCAATTATTAGCAAGTATGACCAATAATATTGCGGACTTGGTGTTAAAAAATAATTATCGCCAAACCCAAGCGATTAGTATTGCCGAGGTGGAATCTCTAGCGCGTGGTGCTGAATACAGACGCTTCATGTCAAATTTGGAAAGCCAAAAACGACTGAACCGTAAGTTAGAGTTTTTACCGGCAGATGATATTTTGCTGGAACGTCAATCGCATAGTTTGGGGCTGACTCGCCCAGAATTATCTATTCTGATTTCTTATGCCAAGGCTGTGTTAAAAGAAGATTTGGCGGCAGATAATATTGCCGACAATGCCTATGTTGCCAAAGCGGTGGAGGGCGCATTCCCTGAAAAAATTGCTGCAGAATTTTCAGTGCCGCTTTATAACCACCGATTAAAACGTGAAATTGTTGCAACCCAAATTGCCAATGACATGGTCAATAATATGGGGATTAGTTTTGCGCAGCGCTTAATTGAATCAACGGGTGCAAGTGTGGGTGATGTGGCTAAGGCTTATATTGCTGCGCGCGATGTGTACCAAATGGAACAATTTATTTTGGATTTGCAGGCACTGGATTATCAGCTTCCTGCAAAAATTCAATATGAATTAATGATTAATATGATGCGCCGAGTGCGCCGTGCGACGCGTTGGTTTTTACGTAATCGTCGCAGCAATATAGACCCTGCCGTAGAGGTTGAGTTCTTTGGCCCTGCGGTCGCTAGCATTTCAGCACAATTGCCTGTTCTCTTATTGGGTGGGCAGCTGGAAGAATTGCAAGGGCAATATCAACGCTTGCAAGAGAGTGGTGTGCCACAAGATTTAATTGTGCGCGCATCTTCAGCATCCTATTTGTTTTCTGGGTTTAGTGTGGCAGAAGCGGCAAGACGCAGCGGCCGCGATATTGCCGCTGTTACACAGCTGTATTTTTTACTCAGCGATACATTAAGTTTACCTTGGTTCGCCAATCAAATTGCGAGCTTGAAAGTAGAGACTTTTTGGCAGGCCATGGCGCGTGAAAGCTACATGGACGACCTAGAGTCACAATTGCGTTCACTGACCATATCGTTGATTAAATGCACTAATGAAACTACGAATATTACCGATTTGGTTGTTTCATGGAGCAGTCAACAGTCCGTTTTGATTAATCGCTGGAAATTAATGGTTAATGAATTACAGGCTGCCAGTGGAACTGATTTTGCTGTTTTTTCGGTGGCTTTGCGTGAGCTTCTTGATCTGGCGCAAGCCACACAGCATTGTGAAGTTGTTTTATAATGACTGCATATAAATTAACGAGGCTAGTGTTTTGCGTTCAATTATTGTCCCCCTAAAAATTCAGGCCGAAGAGTTTCAGCGGCTCTACGAGGGTAATGTTAAAGACGTAAGCGCTCGCAGCATTAACGGGCTACGAGTGCGCTTTCCAGCAAATATCCTGCGGCCATTTGTGACTCATTCGGGTGTGTCAGGTACTTTTGCTATACATTTTTCCGACGACAATCGTTTTCATAGCATTGAAAAAATCGACTAGCTAAGAGGATTCCAGTATCCTGCACGCCTTATTTTTGGCCATTTTGTTTAGGCGTTGGAGCCATTTTTATGTATTCACACATTCGCGATTTATTGTTCAAGTTGGATGCTGAAACCTCTCATGAATTTAGTTTAGATCTGATTGGCGCTGCCGAGAGATTGCAGCTTATCAACTTATGCTTGCCTACTATCGCCCCCAACCCTGTAGAAATTATGGGAATCACCTTCCCAAATCCTGTCGGTCTAGCTGCTGGTTTGGATAAAAATGGAGATTACTTCAATGCTTTAGGTGCTATGGGTTTTGGCTTTGTTGAAATTGGTACCATCACACCCAAGCCGCAGGTGGGTAATCCAAAGCCGCGCTTGTTCCGTATTCCTGAAGCCCAAGCCATCATCAATCGGATGGGGTTTAATAATAAGGGCGTTGATCACTTAGTTGCGCAAGTTAAACATCGCCGATTTAAAGGTGTGCTGGGAATTAACATCGGCAAAAATGCAATGACCCCGGTTGAGAACGCAGCAGATGATTATGTGATTTGCATGCAAAAAATTTATGCCCATGCTGATTACATTACGGTAAATGTGTCATCGCCCAACACCCAAGGCTTACGTGATTTGCAATTTGGAGATTCTTTAAATCGTTTATTAGAAACGATCAAAAAAGAGCAGGGCAAGTTGCAAGTTGAGCATAGTCGTTACGTTCCTGTTGCAGTAAAAATCGCACCGGATATGGATGCTGAGGCAGTAGCGCAAGTTGCGCAAAGTTTATTGGCGCAAGGTATTGATGGTGTAATAGCAACTAACACGACTATTGGCCGTGAAGGTGTAGAAGACTTCAAAATTAGCGCAGAAACAGGTGGTTTAAGCGGTTTGCCCGTACGCGACAAAAGTACAGCTGTTATCAGCGCGCTCTATGCTGAGTTAGGTGAGAAGCTACCGATTATTGGTGTGGGTGGCATTACCGATGGCACAAGCGCTGCAGAAAAAATTAAAGCGGGCGCAAAATTGGTTCAGGTTTACAGTGGTTTTATTTATCGTGGGCCAGCATTAATCCGCGAATCGGCTGAGGCGATTGCTGCGTTAAAAGTGCAATAGATTTTCAAAAGAAAAAGGCCTCAATCAAGAGGCCTTTTTTTGTAGCTCGATTTCGCCAATCAGCGAATTATTTTTTCAGAGATGTAGATGTGTTTGTAATGTAGTTGCTGATGCAATCTGGTTGATCAGCCGGCCGACGCCATGGCAGACATCGGTTGTAAATTGTTGAGTTTTTGAACTTGAGCCATTCGGTTCAGTCCATCCCATTGGTCTACTCGCGATTCTCGCCAGCCATTTAGCCATTGCTGTCGAGCTACACCTGTTTCGTGTGGGCACAAGCTTCGCGATCGACCGTCTATCCCGGCTTGGTAGCCTCTCGCGAATGCGCGTTCAGTTTGATCTCGTTTCTGACTTTTCATCCTATAAGACACCTCTTTATCAAATCTATTAGATTACAAAGAATTAAAGTTATATGGACATCTTCAACGACTTGCTACAATACCTCCTCTTGGTTACCTGACACATTAAGTTCGACCAGTACAACAAGAAAGGTTCCGCTTGTGAACGACTTTATTCTTCTACATAAGCTCTTGCATAGCACTCAAAGCTCTAGCAATTAGGTTTGACAATCTAATTCAAGTAAGCGTACGTACAAACTTTAGCCAATTTGGCTTAAATTACCTGTAAAGGTTATTAAACTGGCGTTATCAATGACTCAATTTCAATTTTTCGCAACATGTCCTAAAAGTCTTGAAGGTCTTTTATTTTCCGAATTAACTCAGCTGGGTGCTACAGAGCTGCGTGAAACCGTAGCAGGTGTGTATTTTAGTGGTAGCATCGAAACCGCTTATCGCGTTTGTCTCTGGTCACGGCTCGCCAACAAAATTCTGTTGCCCCTTACTAGCTTTGATGTAAATAGCCAAGAAGACCTCTACGATGGCGTGCGCGCTATTCCTTGGCAAGATCATCTTCGCCCTGATGGCACTTTATTGGTTGATTTTGTAGGGTCAAGTGATGCCATTCGCAACACCCAATTTGGCGCGGTAAAAGTCAAAGACGCCATTGTGGATTGCTTGCGCGATGCCACCGGTGAACGCCCATCGGTTGCCAAGCAATTCCCTGATTTGCGCGTGAATGCACGCCTCAGTCGTGACAAGGTTGTAATCAGTTTGGATTTATCCGGCGACAGCTTACATCGCCGTGGCTACCGTTTAAAGCAGGGCAGTGCGCCCATGAAAGAAAACCTCGCTGCGGGTATTTTAGTACGCGCAGGTTGGCCCGAAATCGCCGCCGAAGGTGGTGCCTTGCTCGACCCTATGTGCGGTTCTGGCACCATTCTTATTGAAGCCGCTTTAATTGCAGCCGATATTGCGCCGGGTTTAATGCGCGTAAGTTTTGGATTTGAACGCTGGTTGAAACATGACAATACCCTTTGGCAAGCTTTGCGCGATGAAGCTCATGAGCGTCGCCGAATTGGTTTGGAAAAAGAGCTACCGGAAATTCGTGGCTATGATGCGGATTTAAAAGTTATTCGTGCTGCTGAAGAAAACATTGTCACCGCAGAATTAGATCATTGGTTGCGCGTTAGCCGCAAAGAACTCGCTGAATTTAAAAAGCCTACACACACCGATATAAAAGCTGGCTTAGTGCTTAGCAACCCACCTTATGGTGAGCGTTTGGGCGAAGTTGAATCCCTCAAAATGTTATACGCGCATTTGGGCGAGCGCTTGCGCACAGAATTCCAAGGTTGGCGCGCAGGTGTGTTTACCGGCAACCCTGAACTTGGAAAGCAAATGGGTTTGCGTGCCGATAAAAAATATAAATTATTTAACGGCACCATTGCCAGCGAATTATTGATGTTCAATATTGCCAGTGAAGCTTTTGTGCAAAGCCGTGTTGAGCAAGATGATCGCTTTAGCCGCGATGATGAAAAGCGTGTGGCCGCCGAAGAGCGCGTACGTGAAACCAATCGCCAAGAGCAAGCTGCAGCACTTTCTAACGGTGCACAAATGTTGGTAAATCGCTTACAAAAAAATCTCAAGCAGTTAGAAAAATGGGCGCGTAAAAACGAGGTCAATGCTTATCGTTTGTACGATGCTGACATGCCCGAATATGCAGCTGCAATTGATGTTTACTGCGGCCCAACTCAACTAGGCAAACCGGAGCTATGGTATGCCAACGTGCAAGAATACGCAGCACCAAAATCGGTAGATGAAGATCGCGCTGCACAGCGCTTTGCGGAAATTGAATTGGCTGTACCTTTTGCATTAGATATTCCCGCAGCGCGCATCAGCTACAAACAGCGCCGTCGCAATAAAGGCACACAGCAATACGAGAAACTGACTGAACTGCCTACCGGCGATATGTTTAGCGTGCAAGAAGGCGCAGCCAAGTTACATATTAATATGTGGCAATATTTGGATACGGGTTTGTTTTTAGATCATCGCCCTGTGCGCAAACTTATTGCCACTATGGCGAAAGACACGCGCTTTTTAAATTTGTTTTGCTATACCGCGACCGCGAGCGTACATGCTGCTATGGGCGGCGCGCGTTATACCGTGAGTGTGGATATGTCCAACACTTACTTAAATTGGGCACGCAAAAATTACGCATTAAATGGTTTGAGTGAATCCAAAAACCGTTTGGAGCAGGCTGATTGCTTAAAGTGGTTGGATGAAAATGAACAGCAATTTGATTTGATATTACTTGATCCACCCAGCTTCTCTAACTCCAAGCGTATGGAAGATGTATTGGACGTGCAGCGCGATCATGTGGATATGATTCACAATGCCATGCGTGTGCTCGCAGAGGGAGGCACTTTAATTTTCTCCAATAACTTGCGCACCTTTAAGTTGGATGCTGAAGCCCTGAATGCTTACACGATCAAAGATATAAGCGCGCAAACGATTGATGAAGATTTTAAACGCAATCCTAAAATACATCAGTGCTGGTTGATTACACATTAAGGGGCGCATTAGGAAAGATGCGTTATAGGTTATAGATAGGAACATTAAGACGTTTTATGGGTAAGGTGGGTGGAGCTAAGGCGATACCCACTTGCTTTCTAGCACCAAATAGGTCATATGATTAATATTTGTAAGCGCGTGTAACAAATCTCAACTTCATCTATCTAAGCATTAACAAACCCATTCTTTAGATCTTCACCATAGAGGTTGTTATGTTAATTAAAAAGCCAAGTGATATAGCCCCATCTGAAATTACGCCCGAATCTATTTATTTGGCGCGCCGCGATTTTATGCGCGGCACCCTTGCAACCGGTGTTTTAGGAGCTACGGTACTCAGCTCACAAAATTTATTAGCTGACCCAAGTTATGTTGCGGCTGAAACTGCTAATAAAGGGCCGGAATGGCTGAATACACAAATTGCACGCGCAAAAGCAGATTCGCAAAAGCTAAGTGAAGCGCTAACGCCGTTTGAACATGTGAGTGGGCATAATAATTTTTATGAGTTTGGCTACGATAAAACGGACCCCGCTAAAAAATCACAGAAGTTTAAACCTCATCCCTGGCAAGTTGAAATAGCAGGGCAGGTTGGCAAACCAGGCAAGTACAATTTAGAGGATTTGTTAAAAGGCATAGATCTAGAAGAGCGTGTTTATCGCTTACGCTGTGTTGAAGCGTGGTCTATGGTGATTCCGTGGGTGGGTTTTCCATTGGCGAGTTTACTTAAACGCTTTGAACCTAACAGCAATGCAAAATATGTTTCCTTTGTGACCTTAAAAGATTCTAGACAGTTTCCAGCACAGGCAAGTTCGCTCAGCACTATTGATTGGCCTTACCGTGAGGCTTTGCGTATAGATGAAGCTATGAATCCACTCACCCTATTGGCCGTAGGTTTATATGGCAAAACCTTACCTAATCAAAATGGTGCGCCGTTGCGGTTAGTGGTGCCTTGGAAGTATGGTTTTAAAAGTATTAAATCTATCGTAAAAATTGAATTCACTGAACGCCAACCTAAAACTACTTGGAGTCAGCTTGCTCCTAACGAATACGGCTTTTACGCCAATGTGAATCCCAATGTGGATCATCCACGCTGGACGCAAGCTAAAGAGCGTCGTCTTCCCAGTGGTTTATTCAGCCCCAATGTAATCCCCACGCAAATGTTTAATGGCTATGCCGATCAAGTGGCGAGTTTATATATGGGCTTGGATTTGAAAAAATTCTATTAAATACTAAAAGTGGTAAATCGAGGTTTATACATGCCCGTTATTTGGCGAAGAGTTTTAATTTTTACAATAAGCTTGTTTCCGCTGTTTTTTATTGTTTATAAAACTATTACGAATCAATTGGGGGCAGACCCAGCCAAAGCGATAGTTTTATTTACTGGTACTTGGGCTTTTTATTTTCTGCTGATTACCTTATCGGTAACACCTTTAAAGCGCTTTGCGAGTCAATCCTGGCTTATGACTCATAGGCGCATGCTGGGTTTATTCACTTTGTTCTATGCCATTACACATTTGCTTTCTTATTTGATTTTTATTCTTGGTTTGGATTTTTCAAGCTTTGGCTCTGAGTTGGTGAAACGCCCTTATATCTTGCTCACAATTCCTGCTGTTGTTTTATTGATTGCGTTGGGTGCAACCTCAACGCAAGCCATGATGCGCAGGCTCGGGAAAAATTGGGTAAAGTTACATAAGTCGATTTATCTTATTGCGATCTTAGCGTGGCTACATGTTTTGTTGCAGGTGAGATCAAGTTACGCCGATGCGGTTTTGTTTGGTGTGCTTACGGCTCTGTTGCTCGGTGTTAGAGTTTATTGGGCGTTGCGAAAGACACAGAGAAAATAACCCCCTCCCAACCTCCCCCTTGAGAAGAGGGGAGGAGCTAAAAGCTCGCAATTTTCACAAATGGATTGATGTTCAATCAATCATTTCATAATGGGAAGAGGTTAGAGGTTCGCAAGCATTCCTAAAAAGCGATGCACAGCCCCTCCCCGCTTTTTAAGGGGGAGGTTGGGAGGGGGTTACTTGTTCTTAAAAACTTAAAATATCGTTCAGCTCCACCGCATTACGGCGTGAGACTTCCAGTGTCTTTCCATCATTCATCGTAATTTCATAACCATCATTAATCGCTTCTTCAATACTGACAATTGCATGCAGGTTAACCACATATTGTCGGTTAACTCGAAAGAAGTGTTTTTTCGGTAAGCGCTCTTCAATACTGTTAAGAGACTTTTTAACAAAGGCATTATCGTTGCCAAAAAAAATACGCACGTGATTTTTGCAGCTTTCAAAATAACGAATAGATTCCAAGTGCATCAAGTGGCATTTATCGCCATCTTTTACAAACATGCGGCTGTTGATATCTAGCGGTGGTTTTGGCGCGGCTTCTGGTTCTTTACTGTTAATGCTGAGTTTATCTATGGCGATTTTAAGTCGCTCATCGCTAATAGGTTTTAATAAATAATCAATAGTGTTGTAATCGAAAGAACGAATTGCATACTCAGAGTAGGCAGTGGTGAAGATTATTTGCGGTGAGCAATCTAACTTTTCTAATAAATCAAAACCACTTTCGCCTGGCAAATGAATATCTAAAAATACCACTTCGGGTTTGTGTTCTTGAATAAGCGCTAATGCATTTACGCTGTGATCTGCTGCAGCCACTACTTGTAGCTCAGGGTAGGCTTGTAACATTTTTATCAAGCCTTCGCGCGCCAAGCGGGAGTCTTCAACCACTATTGCTTTCATTGTGAAACTTCCTTGGGGATTCTCAAGGTTACCGTAAATTTATCCTGTGTTTTTACAGTGCATAGGCTGCTCTGGTCACCATAGAGAAGTTCAAGCCTTTTACGTATATTCTTCAGCCCAATTCCAGTAGTAGGTGTGCCAATTGCAATTTTATCTGGCAGGTCGTTGCTAACGGTAACTTGAATACTGTGTTCATCTACTTGTGACGATACCTGTAATTCACCGCCTTTATGGATATTGTCTAAGCCATGTTTAATCCCATTCTCAATCAGCATTTGCAATACCATAGGTGGGATTAGGTAGTGGTAGTGCTCTTCAGGAATAGTTAATTGAAAATTTAAACGATCTTCAAGCTGTGATTTTACTATCGCAATATAGCGATGAATAATGGCCACTTCTTCTGCTACTGATACTTTTTCTTGCCTGCTACTTTCCAAGGAGTAGCGCAATATCTCAGATAAAGAAACCACCATATGTTCGGCAGATTTTTTATTTTCATGAATCATAAAACGAATATTATTAAGCGCGTTGAATAAAAAGTGAGGGTTTAATTGATTGGATAGACTGTTGAGTATAGCTTCTTTAAGGTTGTGCTGTGAACGAAGATAAAGCAGCTCTGTTTCCCGGATTCTCTTGGTTGAGGTAATACTATTGTAGACAAATAGCCATGCTGATATGAATATGGTTGTTTGTATCCAGTTTCCCATAATAGATCCGAATACTAGCAGTGGTACATTGAAGTTGTTATCACGCTGAGGGATAAGGTTGTTGGTAAACTCAGACCAAAAAAAGGATGAAACTATTGCTGACATTATTAACGATATTGATAGGCCTCCGAGCAAAGAAAATATAATTCCATATTCTACAAACTGCCTGCTTGAGAGAAGATTCCATTGCAATGTTTTGAACATGTATCTAAACAGCAGCACAGCAAGAGTGAATAGCGGGAACCAAAACAAGTCAGCGAATAAAAGCACGGGTACAAAACTATGAAATGGAATCATGATGACCATTTGAGTAGCCACGAGAAAAAACATAAATAGTCCGTGGTCTAACCAAAACTTTTGATCGTGAGGGAAAAACAATACCTTCATAGGTCGCACGCTAGTAGTAGAGGGTGTATTGCGAGGACATCACTTTTAATGATGCCCTCGTAGAGTTAATTATTCTACCCAACCTCTGAACCCAATAACACCTTAGTAGGCTAAATAGAGTACAACTTGAGTTAAACGCGGTATATTAAACTTTATTTAAAGAGACGGAAGGCCTCGTTATGTTTATCCAAATTTCAGCTAACACTAAATGCAACGAAAAGGCTAACCAAAGAGTGATGCCGAAAAAGGTTGGCTGCTCATAGTCAATAAACGCTTTGAACATAACAAAGATAAGACGCATTGTAACTACCGACAAGCCTAACGAAAAGACTCTTATCATCCATTCTCGATGTGCGGCAACTTGACGACGACTAATTCGATAGACTGCAAATGCTAAAGATACTAGAAAAATAGTTGTATAAAATAGTACCGCTACAGTTTCAATTAGACCACCAAAACCAACTACTAAAGATAAAATTAAAGCGCTAATTCCAAGTAACGCACTAGAAAGTATATAGACTCGACCAGACCACCTATGAAAGGCACGATATTTATTTCGTATTTTTGCAATAAATTGAAATGGCCCTAAAGTCACAAAAAGGAATGCGGGTAAAACGTGGAGTAACGTTAACGCAACTTGACGAGAATAACCTATGTCAAAATCTCCAGACGGTGGAGCTGCGTCAACAAAAGTAATTACACGAGACATGACGACGCTAGCGCCCAAAATGCACCAAAAAGCAATTACGTAAACAAGTAGTTTTTTTACAATTTCTAGCTTCATTATATCTTTCCTTTAAATTAAAAGTCGTTGATTAATGCTTATGTAACATTGAAGTTTAATTTTCCTTCCTCAACCAATTTTAGTATCGCTAAACCCACAAACATTTTTGATGCAGAGTGATGGAAAATATAGTAACCAAATCTGCTTTTATATGTTTGGTTGCATTGGTTTCACCTAAGCCTGCTATCCAATAGGGAACCATTTTTATCCACTAGTGCAATACCCTCTGTCGATGTGTTAGTTTCTGTGGAAATTTTTCTACAACCTTAAGCGGGCCCAAAACACAAAAAATGAGGCCCGGCAGAATGTGGAGCAAGGTTAGAACGGGATACTGTGCAAAGCGGCCGTTAAAACCTTTGTAATGGTTCCTACTCGAACCATATAAACTCCAAATGCATTATGTTCATTATTCAGCCCAACCTCTAAACCCAATAATGCCGTAGCAGGCCAAATAGAGCGCAAATAGTGCGTGCAGTACGGAAATGACAGCGCCATTCCAATAAACAAGATTATTTATAGGTGTGGTGCGATGCTTGTAAACCGATAGCACACTGAATGCTGTAAATAATGGATAGAAAAGTGAGCCAATAAAAAAAGTGATTGAGGCAGGTGTTAAACTGCCTAACTGTATGTGTGTTGCGAATACCGTGGATGCAAATGTAATGATTATGGTTAAGCTTGTGATGAGTGGCCACAAGCGAACTACAATGCTGCCGCCATTTGCAAGTTTGCCTAACAACCAGCGAGGTATCCACACGAGTGCACATGCTATGTTAAACAGTATCAAGATTGCCAATAGCGAAATAAGCACTATTTTTCCATAAACAATAACTGCGGGTGTGCGTTTATAAAGATCACTATCAATTTGAAGTGACTCGCCTTTAATCGGATCGTTTACAAAAGCAATACTGGGTAGGCCTGTCCAAGGGTTTACCAATAAGTTGTCAGCAATAGGGTAATCATTACTTGCCCAGCCGCCAAACAGAGGGCTACGGTGAATGTGTTGATCTTTCACGGTAATTTTTATTGCACTTAAAATATCAGTAGTGAATCGTAAAATTTCTTTGCGTGGATTTAAGGGCACATATATGCCAGCCATCTCACTAAATTTTGGTGATAGATTAAGTGGTTTTGGCGTTGATTTTTTTACATCCTTTAAAAGAAATTGGTTGATGAGCTCTGTGATTTTCCAATGCCCTGGGCCTATTGAATTACTCATAACAACATAACCGGTTTGTAATTCAGGGATGTAAACAAATGCCGTGAGCGCACCAGAGCCGCCACCATCGTGACCATAGAGTGCAATGCCGTAATCTTGAAATCCTCTGGTCATATTATGCAAACCATAACCTGATTTTATACCTACACTAGCACCTAAATTTGAAATAGGTTTTTCCATGCGATCAATTGAGGCGCTCTGCAGCAATCTCTGCCCATTAAATTCACCGCGAAAAATCATAAATTGAAGGAAGTTGGCCATTTCTTTTGCAGATGAATTCATTGCACCTGAAGGGCGATATTTTTGATAGGGGTACTCTGCGGAAGTCAATTCTGCTTTGCGTGCCTTGTAAATTGCTGAGTTATAGAAACTAGTGGTATTCATTTGCAGCGGATTGAAAAAACTTTCTTGCACGTAATCTTCAAATTTTTTACCGGTTACTTTTTCAACGATATAGGCGGATACCGCTGGGCTAGTATTACCGTAGGCGTGCCTTGTGCCCGGAACCCAACGTGATTTCCGTGAATCTGGGTGTGCGGCTAGGGCATCTTTAAGAGTGGAGGCATCTGTTACTTTGTAGCTGATTTCGGCAAGATGTAAATCATCCCAGCCCGTTGTATGTTCCAGCAAATGCACTAACAAAATGGGATTAGTTTTCTCCCATGGGTTTTCAAATTGAATATCTGGCGCAAGGTCGTGCAATTTATCATTGAGGTTTAATTTACCTTCTTCAACTAATTTGAGTATTGCTAAACCCACAAACATTTTTGATACAGAGGCGATGGGAAACATAGTATCCGCATCTGCTTTTATATCTTTAGTCACATTGGCTTCACCTAAGCCTGCAACCCAATAGGGGCCATTTTTATCCACTAATGCAATACCCACTGCTGGTGTATTGGTTTCTGTGCGGATTTTTTCTATAGCGATTTTTAGTTCATTGAGTGTTTTGGGTGCTACAGGTCCATCTGCAAATAATGTTTGGCTAAATACTAATAAACTGAGTAGTGCTAGGGCTTGCGAGAGTATCTTCATACTTAGATCCTTTTATCTGTAATTATTGCTGAGTGTTTAGGTAAAAAAGGTTTACAACGAATGCGAGCGATAACAACTGACAAGCCAAAATTTCAGCTAGGGTTGTGCGGTAAATAAAATGATTGAACTGAATGGCAATAGTGGTATTTGGTCTGTATTGCTTGAGATTTGTGGCGGTAATGTCAAATGACGAAAATCGTAATGGTGATTAATACCGCGCTGCTGTAGAAGTATTTGCACTGGTAGGAATAGATAAAAACAGGCACAGCAGAAAAACACTCGTCAATAAGCGCATCTGATTTCTCCATTCAGTTTGTTATTAGATTTTTGATGCAGGAGATTAAATCAGGCGATGAGATTGATAGGCATAAAGATGCCGAGTGGCAAAAAACAGCTATAAGTGGTCTAAATCTTAATAAGCTTTGGGATTTTTAGGGGGGAGCGAAGGATAAAATGGGGGAGGGAACTAAGGGCTACCCATTAAATGGTTAGCCCTTAACAACTGATTAAAATCAGTCTTTAGCGCGAGATTTGTATTCGTGAGTACGGGTATCGATAATAATTTTATCGCCGATTTCTACGAATGCAGATACTTGAATTTCAGTACCGTTGGTCAAACGTGCTGGCTTCATTACTTTGCCTGAAGTGTCGCCACGAACAGATGGTTCGGTGTAAACCACTTCGCGAGTTACTGAGTTTGGTGGAGTAATAGAAATTACTTTGCCATCAAAGAATACCGCTTCACATACATCGTCCATACCATCTTCAATGTAGGGAGCCATATCGCCCAACTCGTCTTTATCGAGTTCGTATTGCTCGTAATCGCTATCAACGAAAACATAGCGTGGGTCAGCGTAGTAAGAGTAGGTAACGTCTTTGCGATCTAAAACAATATCTTCAAACTTGTCGTCTGCTTTGTATGGGGTTTCGGTCAAATAACCGTTCAACAAGTTTTTCAGTTTGGTTTTAACAACTGCAGTGTTACGGCCTGAGCGGCTGATTTCTGCTTTTTGGATTAACCATGGTTGACCGTCGATGCTGATTACATGACCGGCGCGTAATTCTTGACCTGTTTTCATGATGACTCTCAATAAATGTAAATGGTATTAGTAAATCATACCGATTGTTCGGATAAATTCGGGCGCTACTATACCTTTTTTAGTGGATTTCTACAGCGTTTTTTTAATCGCAACTGCGCACCATATTTGAGGCTAGATCCCCCAGCGAATCTAAGGTTTGGTACCAGTTTTGGCTGTGTTGCTGCCAGCTTTTCAGGTCTGTAAGACAAGCATTCCAGCTTTCATCGCAATCCAAACCTTGATTCCATTGGTGCCAAAGCGCGGTAATTGCGCATTGTAGTGCGGGATTCAAACCTTCCAGATAGTGCTGTAGAAAGGCATCCAGCTTGATCATATGAATGTCTTCATCCTGCGGGTAGATATGCCAAATAAAGGGTTTGCCCGCCCATTGCGCCCGCACGAAAGAGTCTTCACCGCGAATAAAGTTGATATCGCAGGCCCACAGCAAGCGGTCGTAATCGATCTGTGTCAGAAAGGGAATAACCTTGAGGCGCAGCTCGCCTTGCACAAATTCATCGCCCACTTTCAGGATTTGGCCTAGGTGACCATTAATAGAAGGAAGAATTTTGCTGGCTGGTACAAGGCACAAAACAGGTGTTGGCGATTGAATCCACGCGTCCAATAAAGAGGCAATAGCCGTATTTTCGTAACCAAATAAAGAGACGATCAGTTCGTTTTCAGCTGGCGTAACATTTAGATCTTTTAGGAAATTTAACCGATTTGCAGGACTGGCCAAAAACTGATCCCGCTCATCCAATAAAGATACTTCTTTTAATAGGCCGCCGGTTTTAGCGGTAAAGCCGGGAAAGAAAAACATTTTCTTTAGCCCAAGCTGCGGGTGCATAGATAGCAAACCATGGCAGCCCTCCACCCAATCTTCCGCGCTTAAGTATTCCAAGTTAAACCAGTGAGGTGGGGTGGCTTTGCGCTTCATGGCTGCCAAATAGCTATCCGGCAAGTTGCAGGCGAAGGCTTCAACCACCACATCGGCAGGTTCAATTGCCGCTTCAAAGACTTCGCGCCAAACGCATACATCCACTTTTTCAAGCAATTGCTGATCGGCGCTGATTGCGCTTGGCCAAATTTTAATCAATGCATCAAGTTCATCCACCCACAAACGCACCTGAAAGGGATATTCATTAGCGAGCTGCCGCGCCAAACGCCAACACACGCCAATATCCCCGTAGTTATCGATTACTCGACAGAAAATATCCCAGGTTTTGATGTCATTTGCGCTCATTCGAAGGAGTTTCTTGCTGCTAATAAAAGGAGGGCGTTATTATGCGCAACATTTCTTCATTAGCGGTAAGAATTCATGGCATCCCTACAAGATCAACTCCTTAAAGCGGGTTTAATCGATAACAAAAAGGCTAAGCAAGCCAATAAAGAGAAGCGTAAGGAAACCAATGTGGCGCGCCGTGCGCCAGAGCCGGTGGTGGATGAAGTGAAACAATCCGCCGAACAGGCGCGTTTAGAGAAAGCAGAGCGCGACCGCGAACTCAATCGCCAGCGTAATGCCGAGCTTGAGCAGCGCGCACTGGCGGCACAGGTTAAACAGCTGATTGAAAACCATCGCCAGCCTAAAGGCGCGGGCAATGGCGATGTTGAATACAACTTTACCGATGGCAAGTTGATTAAAAAAATGCGGGTATCGCCATTGGTGCTTGAACAAATTGCGCGTGGTGTTTTAGCCGTGGTTAAGCTGGGTGAGGGCTATGAAGTGGTGCCGCGTATTGTTGCCGACAAGATTGTGCTGCGCGATGAAAAATCGGTATTGGTTGCGAATGTGAAATCCCAGCAGCAAACCGATGAAGATGATCCTTATAAAGACTATGTAATCCCCGACGATCTTATGTGGTAACACAAACCGCCGAGTTTGCCTATTCTTAGCATCCAATTCGGCATGTGTCATAATGCGATCACAATCACTACAGGCGACTTTATACTAAAGGCGATTTTCCTATGTTAGATATGTTTACCGGGCTTAGCTTTGCAGTTGGCCTAGCGCTGTTTTTGTCCATTGCGTTTGTGTTGGCTTATGAGTTCATTAATGGTTTTCACGATACCGCCAACGCGGTAGCCACTGTGATTTATACCAAAGCAATGCCGCCGCATATGGCTGTAATAGCATCAGGGATTTTCAACTTTTTAGGTGTAATGGTTGGCGGTTTGGGCGTTGCTTACGCGATTGTGCATTTACTGCCCGTCGATTTACTGCTCAATGTCACTTCATCCTACGGGATGATTATGGTGTTTTCATTACTAACTTCTGCAATTTTTTGGAATTTGGGTACTTGGTATTTTGGTATTCCATCGTCTAGCTCGCACACATTAATTGGTTCAATTTTAGGGGTAGGGGGTGCGCACGCGCTCTTAACGCACCTGCCTTTGGCAGATGGGATTAACACCAAAAAAGCTACCGACATTATGTTGTCGCTGTTGGTTTCTCCTTTAATTGGTTTCGTTGTTGCCGCTTTGGTTTTGTTACTGTTAAAGCGTATGTGGCCTGGCCAAAAAATTCATAAAACCCCAGCCGAGCGCGAAAAAATTGACGGTAAAAAACATCCACCCTTTTGGACTCGTGCCACCTTGGTAGCTTCTGCCATGGGCCTCAGTTTTGTACATGGTTCTAACGATGGCCAAAAAGGTATTGGTATGGTGATGTTGGTGTTAATTTGTATGGCACCTGCACATTTTGTACTTGATTTAAATACCTCTATGTTTGATATCAATAAAACCCGTGATGCAGCTATTTATATTGAGAGGATTTACAAAAACAACTCTGAGTTGTTGGCTACAAAAATTGATTTCAGCAAAACGGAAGCTGCTGTTACATCAGAAGAAAAATGTAACTCTGGGCATACTATTAAGGCTATTAGTAACTTAGGTGTGCAACTAAAAGATGTTACTGACTACAACAAGCTTGCCGTTGAAAATCGCCGTGAAGTGCGTCGTTTATTGTTGTGTATAGACGATACCGCGAAAAAAATGGCGAAAGTAGATGGTATTTCAAGCAAAGATAAAGACGAACTCAACAAACTTCGCAAAGAAATTACCGCCACCACTGAATTCGCCCCTTATTGGGCAATTGTTGCGGTTGCGTTAGCCTTGGGTTTAGGCACCATGACCGGCTGGCGTCGTGTGGTTAAAACCGTTGGCGAGAAAATTGGTAAAACGGGTATGACTTATTCGCAAGGCATGTCTGCCCAAGTTACCGCTGCAACTGCTATTGGTATCGCGAGCATGACCGGTATGCCGGTATCAACAACCCACGTACTTTCCTCCGCCGTTGCCGGCACCATGGTTGCCAATAAATCTGGCTTGCAGTTCTCCACCATCAAAACTATTTTGTTAGCGTGGGTATTAACCTTGCCAGCCACTATTTTGTTGGCGGGTGGTTTGTTCTACGCAGGTGCTACAATTTTCTTGTGATTCTGTGTTGAGTTAATACCATAAAAAACCGAGCAGTTGCTCGGTTTTTTATGGGAGGGAAATTTAACTGCGAAATTAATTTATGCGACGTAGGTTGGTGGTGAGCTTGCTAACCCCAACACGACCATCTTCTCGCGCAAACCGTAAAGCAAAATGTGCGAATGCTTTTAATTAAATATATTCGTAACTCAATGGCGTGCCATTAACGAGTCAGAAATGTTGGGGTTCGCAAGCTCATCACCAACCTACATCTCTCCCAAGAACCCACCAGACTGCCGTCCCCATAACTGCGCATAAATACCTTGCTGTGCAATCAGTTCTGCATGTGTACCTTGCTCAACAATACAACCTTTATCCAACACAATTAATCTATCCAATGCGGCAATCGTTGATAAGCGATGCGCAATAGCAATTACTGTTTTGCCTTGCATTAATTTATTCAGGTTGGTTTGAATCGCGGCTTCTACTTCAGAATCTAATGCTGAGGTCGCTTCATCCATAATTAAAATGGGTGCGTGTTTTAGCAATACGCGCGCTATAGCAATACGTTGACGTTGGCCGCCGGATAATTTTACGCCGCGCTCGCCAACATGGGCGTCGTAACCGGTGCGGCCTTGGTTATCGCTGAGTTGCAAAATGAATTCGTGAGCTTCTGCTTGTTTGGCGGCTTCAATCATATCTGCATCGGTAGCATCGGGTTTTCCGTAGAGTAGATTATCGCGAATGGAGCGGTGTAGGAGCGATGTATCTTGCGTAACCATACCAATTTGCGCGCGCAGGCTTTCTTGTTGTACTAAAGCAATGTCATTACCATCAATTAAAATATGGCCGCTTTCTACATCGAAAAAACGCAGCAACAAATTCACCAGCGTAGATTTGCCTGCGCCAGAGCGGCCGACTAAACCAATTTTTTCGCCGGCTTTTATATGTAAATTAAAGTGGCTGATAACACCTTCGCTTTTGCCATAGTGAAAGCACACATCTTTAAATTCAATTTGGCTGTGGGTAAGCGCTAAGGGTGGCGCCTTTTCTATATCTTGCACTTCACGCGGAACCGATAAAGTATTTAAACCATCTTTTGCGGTGCCGATATTTTCAAACAGCGCAGAGACTTCCCACATAATCCATTGCGCCATGCCATTTAAGCGCAATACCAAACCAATCGCGGCTGCAATTGCACCTGTGGTAATCGCAAGGCTGCTCCATAACCACAGGGATACAAACGCCACCGCAAAAATCAGTGCAGCGTTAATCGCCCACACGCTTGAACTTAAGGCCGTGGCTAAACGCATTTGCGGGTGAACCGTGCTTAAAAAATACTCCATGCCTTTTTTGGCATAGTCAGCTTCGCGGTTGGAATGTGAAAATAATTTTACAGTGGAAATATTGGTGTAAGTATCTACCAAGCGGCCGGTCATATCGGAACGGGCATCCGCTTGTTTCATGGCAGTTTGCGCAAGTCTGGGTAAAAAATAATAGAGCAGGCTGGCATAGCCAATCATCCAAGCAACCAGTGGCATGGCCAAACGCCAATCTAAACTGCCCAGCAAAACTAAAATGCCTGAGAAATATACCGCTACATATAAGAGTACATCCAACAATTTTATAATGGTTTCGCGCACAGCCAATGAAGTTTGCATAACCTTGGTAGCAACGCGCCCAGCAAATTCATTTTGATAAAACTGGTAGCTCTGCCCCAGTAAATAGCGGTGCGCCTGCCAGCGAATCCGCATGGGGAAATTGCCCAATAGAGTTTGATGCAACAACAAACTGTGCAATAACACAGTAATAGGCAAACCGATCAGCACAATCGCGCCCATCATTAATAATTCATGTTGTGATTCAACCCATAGGGTTTGCGGGGTGTGGCTATTTAACCAATCGACGAGCTGGCCTAAAAAACCAAACAGCGATACTTCTAACACCGCAATAGTACCCGTGAGTAGAGCCATCATTATCAGAAACGATTCTGTACCACGGGCATAGTGGCGACAAAATGCAAATAATGTTTTGGGCGGTGCTGTGGGGTGTTCGGGAGGGAAGGGTTTGATAAGGCTTTCAAAAAATCGAAACATAAGGCTCGTTCACTTCAGATAATGGCAAGATTGTTAAAAGGCGAGTTAGAGGTAAAGCCGCAAAAAAGTGGTGAAATTTTAACACTTATCACTGCTATAAGCTTGTGCCAAAATGTTAAGATGGCCGCCCTTACTGACAATAACAGCCAATTAATTTTACCCGTCAAAAATACCCCTTATAAGAGAGTTCATATGAAGAACGCATTAATCGTTTTTGCTGCAGGTTGTTTAGGGGCGCTGATTCAATGCTTGGTTATGTGGCTATTTAGTCGTTACGGCATTACCAGTTCACTGCATGTGAATTTACACGGCTCTATTGCGCCAGCATGGTTATACCCACGGATTGTGTGGGGTGGGCTGTGGGGCTTTTTGTTTCTCTTGCCCATTTTATCCAGCAGTGTTTTTGTGCGCAGTTTTGTGATTGCGCTTATACCTGCAGGCGTGCAATTGTTTGTAATTTACCCTTTCTATGAAGGCAAGGGCGTTGCTGGCTTATCGCTAGGTATGCTTACACCCTTTTTAGTGTTGTTTTTCTATTGGGTGTGGGCGCTGGCTACCACTATCACCTTAAAATTAGCTAAATAGTATTTGTAGGAAGCTTAAATGAGTTTGTTTAAAAGCGTTTTGGTGCTCATGCTTGTGTTAACTAGTCCTCTTAGTTTTGCGCAGTTTCTGCCCAACAACTCAAGCCTGAGTGTGCAATCGGTTCAACGCTGGATGGATTCTAACCGCGACTTTGCCCGCCTTATTCAATCCTTGGATGAAATGCATAAAACCGAAGATGACTTAAAAAAGTTTGATGCCTTGCCAGCCACAGAGCAAGATCAAAAAATTATCGCCTTTTTGCAAGAGAAAAAATTGTTAGATTCATGCAACGTAATTGCAAGCCGCCACGGCTGGAAATCTGTAGGCGAATATATGCGTTTAAGCACAACGTTAGGCAATGCCATTGCGGCCTATTTTTTTACCGAGGAAACCGCCAAATTATCGGTTGAGCATAAACAAGCGTTGCGCGCTAAAACAGATGCCGCGATTTTAGCGGTACCGCAAGAAGATATTGTGTTTGTGAAAAATAATGAAAAGCTGTTGAAGGAATATATTCAGGCGTATGCAAAGGGTAGATAATTTTACTTTATATGGGAGTCGTCATCTTCGCGTAGCGGAGATCCAGCTGTAAGAATCTACAATCAAGAGCTGGATCCTCGCTGCGCGAGGATGACGACAAATAAATATACAACCAACAACTAACTCGAACAAACCTTTAGAAAAAGCAAATAGTGCCTACAAAATTGAATTAATCCGTTAGCACACCGTTGCGATAATCCTGAATAGCCTGCTCAATTTCTTCTGTGGTATTCATTACAAAAGGGCCGTATTGTGCGATTGGCTCTTTCAATGGAATCCCCGCCAACAAAATAAAGCGTGTATCTTCCGTTAAAGCTTCTACCGCAATTTCATCGCCTGCACCTAACAAACCTGCATTACCGGCGGCCAGTTTGCGTGCGTCTTCACCAATTGCTAGCTCACCTTCATACACATAAATAAACGTGTTATGAGTCGTTGGGATTGCGTGCGCAAACTTTTCGTTGAGTGGCAAATGCACATCCCAATAAATGGCTTGGGTTGTTAAGCCTTGAATCGGGCCGCTTACCACTTTGCCATCAATGACGGCAGAGTTGGCGATCACTTTAATGCAGCCACCATTTTTTAAATCGGCGATTGGAATGTCGCTCGCCGAAATATCGCGGTAATGCGCGGGCTTCATTTTTTCAGCGGCAGGTAAGTTTAACCACAACTGAAAACCACGCATTAAACCATGCTCTTGCTGAGGCATTTCAGAGTGAATAATACCGCGGCCTGCGGTCATCCATTGCACATCGCCATTGCGTAAGTGGCCTTTGTTGCCCATATGATCTTCATGCAGCATATGGCCTTCTAACATATAGGTCACTGTTTCAAAACCGCGATGCGGATGGGCAGGAAATCCCGCAATATAATCGCTCGCGCTTTCTGAACCGAATTCATCCAGCATTAAAAAAGGATCGAAGCGCGCTTGTTGCGTTTGCCCAAGGCTGCGTTTAATACGCACACCTGCGCCATCGCTAGTACCGCGCGCGGGAATAATTTGCTGCAGTTGCTTTTGCATAATGCGCTCCTATTTTTTAATTAATGTGTTGAAGTGGTTTTTAGATAATCGCCTATGGTAGCGCGATTATCTGATTAAGCGGCTGCCGATACTTCTATTTGCTCGCGAGCATTCGATAGTGCTTTTGTTTTTGAGTCGTCACCCAAATTCAAACCTTCGGCATAAATATAGTTCACAGATTTTAAGCCAAGGAAGTTAAGGAACGTGCTCAAAAATACAGTTTGCGTATCCGCTGGGCTGCCCGCATAAAAACCACCGCGTGCTGCAACAATGTGCACTGGTTTGTCCTGCAATAAACCTACTGGGCCAGTTTCGGTGTATTTAAAAGTCACACCAGCGCGCGCCAATTGGTCAAAGTAAGCTTTCAATGTGGATGGCACACCAAAGTTGTATAAAGGTACGCCAATCACTACGGCATCCGCTGTGTTTAATTCAGCGATCAAGCTATCTGAGAAATCCACCAGCGTTTGTTGCTCTGCGGTACGGCTTTCAGCAGGTGTGAAGAAAGCGCTCACTACGGTTGAATCCAAGTGTGGGATTGGTTTTTTCGCCAAATCGCGTACTACCACTTTGCCATTTGGATGTTTGGCCAACCAGTTTTGAACAAACTCATTGCTCAAAGCGCTAGAGTTGCCGTGGTCGCTAAAAAGGCTGCTGTTGATCTGTAATAAAGTGCTCATTTCAATATCCTCGCCGCTAGGGCTCATATCAGTTTTTCGTTCGGTTTGTGGCTGCTCTCGATTTCAAGCTGCTTTTAATGACAAGCTGCTCTTTATTTAAAGCGTAAGGCCATGAAGCTATTAAATGATTTGACGAACGAATGATAAATAGCGATATTTAGCAGGATTTCATCGAAAAATTGGATCAATGATCATGAATACCCCTAGCAACTCCTCTGTTACTGAAAATAAAGTCACTTTAGAGCAGTGGCGCGCACTCTTAGCGGTGATAGATGCCGGGGGTTACGCCAAGGCAGCAGAGCAACTTAACAAAAGCCAATCAGCGGTTTCCTATGCGATTGCTCAGTTGGAGTCTGCGTTAGCTGTGAAAGTCTTTCATTTGCAGGGGCGCAAAGCGGTAGCTACGCCAGCAGGTGAATTGTTATATCGCCGCGCTAAGCTGTTGTTGGAGCAGGCAGAACGCTTGGAAAAATCGGCAGAATGCTTGGCCATTCACGTTGAGCCTATTGTTAAAATTGCGGTGGATATTATTGTTCCACCAGCTAAGGTGCTGTATTGCTTATCCCTATTTGCCAAAGATTTTCCTGATACTCGCGTGGAATACTACGAAACTGTACTTTCGGGTACAGAAGATTTGCTCCTAAAGCGTCAAGTTGATCTCGCCATTGGTGGCTTTGTTCCGCCGGGGTTTATCGGCGATAAGGTAATGAATGGGCTATTTCACGGGGTATCCAGTAGCGATCACCCTTTGCAGCTTTTGGGCAGACCTGTGACCTATGAGGATATGCATCAACATAGGCAAATTGTCGTGCGCGATTCCGGTCAATACCGTCGCCATACGGTAGGTTGGCAAGAGGCTGATCAACGCTGGACTGTCAGCCATATTAATACCTCCTTACAAGCAATTCGCATGGGCTTGGGTTACGCATGGCTGCCCGATGCTTATACAAAAGATGACATTGCTGCCGGCAATTTAAAATATCTGCCTATTGAAGTGGGTTCAGAGCGCGAAGGGGCTGTTTACCTCACATTTGCAGATAAAGAATTCGCTGGTCCAGGTGCAAAGCGCTTGGCAGAAATCCTTAAAGAATGCTTACCGATAGCTTGTTCAAACGAACATAATTCCTGACACGTATTGTCAGCAAAGCAGGCTAATATGCTCGCCAAAAATTAGCCTTCAATAAATTGACCGGAAATTTATCAAACCCATGAATAAGCTCTTTCAAGTTCAAAGTGAATTCGTTCCCGCCGGTGACCAGCCGGCTGCGATAGCCAGTTTAGTGGAAGGAATTAATGCGGGTCTTGCACACCAAACATTGCTGGGTGTTACGGGTTCCGGTAAAACCTTTACCATCGCTAATGTGATTGCTCAAGTGCAACGACCAACCTTAGTAATGGTGCACAACAAAACTCTCGCCGCACAACTCTACGGAGAATTTAAAGAGTTTTTTCCAAAAAATGCGGTGGAGTATTTTGTATCTTATTACGATTATTATCAGCCCGAAGCTTATGTGCCTTCATCTAATACGTTTATTGAAAAAGATGCATCTATTAATGAACACATCGAGCAAATGCGTTTGTCGGCCACCAAAGCCTTAATGGAACGCAAAGACGCAATCGTAGTTGCAACTGTTTCTGCCATTTATGGTTTGGGCGATCCCGAAGCCTATATGAAAATGCTGTTGCATTTGGTGCGTGGCGATAAAATTGATCAACGCTCTATTCTTCGCCGTTTGGCGGAATTGCAATACACGCGCAACGATGTAGATTTTTATCGCGCCAATTACCGTGTGCGTGGCGATGTAATTGATATTTATCCCGCCGATTCTGATTGCGATGCGGTGCGAGTTGAGTTATTTGACGATGAAATAGAAAACTTGTCGATCTTCGATCCGCTCACGGGTGAAGTGCAGCATAAAATTTCGCGTATCAGTATTTACCCAAAATCGCACTATGTAACACCGCGTGAAACTATTGTTGAAGCTATCGACAAAATTAAAGAAGAGTTGCGCGAGCGTTTGGAGTATTTGCGTGAAAACAACAAGCTCGTTGAAGCGCAACGCTTGGAAGAGCGCACCCGTTATGATTTGGAAATGATGCAAGAGCTTGGCTATTGCAACGGCATTGAAAACTATTCGCGCTATTTATCGGGTCGGACACCTGGCGAAGCGCCGCCAACCTTGTTTGATTATTTGCCATCTAATGCGCTCTTAGTGATCGATGAATCGCACGTAACTGTTTCGCAAATTGGCGCCATGTATAAAGGCGACCGTTCGCGTAAAGAAACACTGGTTCAATATGGCTTCCGTTTGCCCTCTGCCTTAGATAATCGCCCCATGCGTTTTGATGAATGGGAACGGCTTGCACCGCAAATGATTTTTGTATCCGCAACGCCTGGGAAATACGAAGCCGAATACCAAGGGCAGGTGGTTGAACAAATTGTTCGCCCCACAGGTTTGGTTGACCCCGAAATTGAAATTCGCCCAGCAGGCACACAGGTTGATGATGCGCTTTCAGAAATTCGTATTCGTGTAGAGAAAGATGAGCGTGTACTGATTACCGTGCTTACCAAGCGCATGGCCGAAGATCTCACCGAATATTTACAAGAGCATGGCACGCGCGTTCGCTACTTACACTCGGATATTGATACGGTGGAGCGCGTAGAAATTATTCGCGATTTCCGTATGGGTGAGTTTGATGTGTTGGTGGGTATTAACTTACTGCGTGAAGGTTTAGATATGCCAGAAGTTTCGCTGGTGTGCATTTTCGATGCAGATAAAGAAGGCTTTTTGCGTTCAGATCGCTCGCTCATTCAAACCATCGGCCGCGCCGCACGTAACCTCAATGGTCGCGCCATTTTATATGCCGACAAAATTACCGATTCAATGAAACGCGCAATCGACGAAACCAATCGCCGCCGCGAAAAACAAATCGAACACAATACACTCAACAATATTACCCCCAAAGGTATCCGCAAAAGCGTGCAGGATATTATGGAAACTTCAGTGGTTCCCGGTGCCGGCAGCCGCGCCGCACGCAATCGCGCCGCAGTTGCAGAGAAGCAGGGTAAGTACGCGGTTAATATCGACCCGAAAAATCTTTGGAAATCCATTGAGCTGCTCGAAAAACAAATGTTCCAAGCCGCTAAAGATTTGGAGTTTGAAGTGGCGGGTAAACTGCGCGATCAGATTGAGCATTTGAAGAAAAAGGCGCTTTAGCAAGCGCTTCCAGCGTATACTACACACCATTTTTAAGTACTTTTGGACACCGCAATGGCTATTCCCAACAAAATCCCCTACGACACTTTATTCGACCTCTGGCGCAATTGGCTTATGCAAAATGATTGGATGCCGTTGGATAAGTGGTTGAAAAATCACCTGCGTAAAAATACCAATCCTTATTCTGAGTTTGCCTCTTCTAAAAATGAAAACCGTGAGCTTAGCTTGTGCATGTTTTCGGCTATGCGTTATTTCCAATTAGCTTGCGCTATGGAAGAGAGCTATCAAAAACAAGCGTTATTTGATTGGTCGGCATGGGATCAAACTTGGGAGAAATCCAATGCAAAAAAAATCCCTGTAGCCGCGTTTTGGTTTTGGATTGCACAGCGCGAAAAAAATGAAAATGCTGCACCCAAAGCTTTGCGCGATGCTGTTGCGCGTAAAGCTTGGTTTGAAAAACTAGAACAACATTTTAGTGTGACTGAACAGCCAGAAGAAATTTTGTTGTGGTCTGGTTTGCGCCCACAATGGTTGCCTTTGTTGGAAGAGCGCAGAGAAGCATCGCAATGGACTCATGAACAGTTAACTGAATTTGTTGCGCAACAAAATAGCGCGCCGCCCTTGTGGTTGCGTATTCAAAAAGACCTGCCAGTAGAAGATGTTGTTAAAAAGTTACAACAAGATTCTGTGCATGTAGAGTTAGATGATAATGGCCACTTATATGCTCGCGGTGGTAAACATCTCTCTGGTGCGCAAGCTCATAAAGAAGGCTGGGTAGAAATTCAAGATTTAGCCAGCCAACAAATTGCTTTAGCGGTTGATGTAAAGGCTGGCCAAAAAGTGTGGGACTGTTGCGCCGGTGCAGGTGGCAAGTCGCTCGCGATTGCCGCCCGTATGAATAATAAAGGCGTGGTGATTGCAACAGATTTACATGGCTATAAATTGGAAGAATTAAAACGCCGCAGCAAGCGAGCAGAGTTCCATAATATTCGCAGCTTTGAGTGGGCAGGTGATGAACCTTTGCGTTTGCCAAAAGAAGTTGCCCAGCAGAAAGGCTTTGATTGGGTGTTGGTAGATGCGCCTTGCAGCTCTGCAGGAACTTGGCGTCGCAACCCAGATGCACGCTGGAGATTCAATCCAACCGATACCGAAGAGCTTGTGACTTTGCAGCGTCAAATTTTGACTAACGCCGAAAAAGGTGTGCGTGCCAATGGTCATTTGGTTTACGCAACTTGCAGTTGGCAAGTAAGCGAGAACGAAGCGCAAGTGAAATGGTTTCTAGAAAATCATCCGCACTTTAGTTTGGTTAGCCAAACTATGTTAGGTGCTCCGCAGCAAGATTCTGATGCAATGTTCGCAGCAGTATTGAAGAAAAATTAGAAATAATTGTGGAAATAAAAATGGCGGAAGGTGAGAATCTTCCGCCATTTTTTTTGAGCTTAAATCGTGAGTAATGGGCTGTACTAAGTTCTTATACTTGAGAAATTATAGATGGCCCATGCTAATTTAGCACTATGGGAGTCATTATGGCAGTGTGAGCTCGGTCACCGATTAATACTCGTAGATACATTGCCTTAAGCTGCAGGGAAGTGTAAATAATTCAAGTTGATTTGCCTATATCCCCACTTTCGCAGCGCTGAGGAAATTTTGGTGCTTTTGTACAAAATTTAACTTAATTTCACTTCGTGCAAAGATTTCTCACTGTTAAAATGGCGTTTTTGCTATTTGGCATAATCTTAAGGTGCAGGATGAAAATATATATATTAACTTTCCCGTTTTTACTATTTGCAAATAATGTATTTTCACAAAGTGCCTTGGTTCATATTCAGGGTAAAAAAGGTGATCGTGAGGCATATTTTGCTGATTTTGGCGTGGTTTTTGACCGTACACCGGTAGGTGAAATAGGTGGCCCTGTAAATATCAAGCAAATGAATACGACAATTGTATTTGAACATGCGACAAAGCCAGAATTTACTGCGTTAACCTTGGAATTTGAATGCCCTCCTGATCGCCCAATTGAAACAAAGAAAAAGAAAACTATTCAACCTGTGGCTTCTAATAGTTCTATTAAATTTCGTATTGCGGATCTAAGTTGGAATTTAAGACGCGAGGATTTAAAATCTTCGCCTGTTAAGCCCAGTAATTTTGTAACAACATCATCACCTGCAATGTTAAAATTTCATCAAATCGCATGTAATCGTGACGCAATCAGTGATGTGGCAAAAACGAGTAAGAACGAAGAAGCATTTCTTGTTGAAATGAAAAAACTTGGTATTGCCGATGATATTCAAATAGTAAGGGATGGCTCGCCGGAACACCTTGAATTTGCATGGGATGTTTTATGGGGGAATAGCAATCGTCCAGATCCATCGGGTAAATGGTCAACGCGCCCAACCAAAAAACAAAAAGCTGAATATGTTTCAAAAATGGAAGTAATTCAAAAACAGATTAACGACTTTGCAGCAGCTGAAACCACAAGGATTAAAGCAAACCTTAAAGAAATGGACGCTGAATCTGATTTTCATAAGGTCGCCGCGAATATTAGAGGGAACCGTAAATTGTCACGCAATGAGCGAAATATGTTAACGGTTTGGGAAGGGAAATCCGAAACCGATATTGCTGCAAAAATGGGTTCACCTGTTTATGTCGATGTGGGACAGTTACGCTTTTTAAGTTATGGTAATGAATATGATAATCGCGTAACGATTGCCAATAATAAAGGGGCGGTTTGGGAAGAAGGTTTATATGAAAATTGTAACGTGCAGTTTGTGCTTCATGCAGATAGCAAGAACCTATTTCGTGTAGCCGATGTCAGAATTACCGCCAACTCTAACCAAATGGGTGCGGTAGTATTTGCGTGCGATGGATTATTAGAAACACCAAATTAGGAAACTGAAATGAGAAAAATCTGTATTTTATTATCATTATTTGTAACCTCTGTCTCCGCTGATACTGGCGCATATGACCCACTTGCCGATATTGTTTCAACTACAAAAAAAGAAATTAGCGTCAAAGGCACAGTGCAAGAGGCAAAGGACGAGCTTGTCTCTTCAAAAGCGCTAAAACTGAAGAAAGGATATTGGCAATTCTTCCAAGGTGTTAAAGATTCAAAACCTGGCGAAGCGTGCACTGCCGTTTATATACAAGATGATAAACTTATTACAATTATTGGCCCTGGCAAAGAGTATAAAGGCGCACTATTAGGTTTCATTGCAATTGAACCACCTAATGATACTTTCCCACGTCCTGACGATGAAAAAGGAATACAAAAAGTAAGTGTTACGTTAAAGCAGGGTAGTGACAGCCCAGTAACAATTCAGGCATTTAATCGAACGGTTGTTCCTCTTACAGATGAACTCACATTTGCCGTTCCAACAATTAAAGATGTACTTGACAATATGGAAGACAAATTGAGGTTTCAAATTGATTATGAAGGAAAACGTGCGTTTGATTTAGAATGGCATTCAGGACATGCCGCACGTGATGTGTTAAAAAGATGCCTAAAAGGTGAAGATGTAAGCAAACAGGAGGTTTTATAAGATGGCGCCTTACTTTTTGGCTGCATATAATCCAATTATTATTTTATAACGCCGATAGATGGAAAATGAGTGAAAACGAAGTGCAAGTGAAATGGTTTTTAGAAAATCATCCACACTTTAGTTTGGTTAGCCAAACTATGTTAGGTGCGCCGCAGCAAGATTCTGATGCAATGTTCGCAGCGGTATTGAAGAAAAATTAGAAATAATTGTGGAAATAAAAATGGCGGAAGGTGAGAATCTTCCGCCATTTTTTATTGGTACCAAGTTATTGCTCAGTTGGTACTGACTTTAACTTAAACCGATTTTGGAAAATGAAAAATTTTGATGGCGGTTGGTGCAATATGGAAGCGAGTAGTGCGCGCATCAAACGTTGATTCTTGAATAACAACATCAGGCTTTTTGCCAGCCACGTTTGTTGCACTAAGATCTTTTCCTATCAGACTCCAGCTTTTTCCGCGTGGGTTTGCGTTAAAGCCTTCAAAAAAGAGATCGAGGTTTTGCGCAGTTTCGGTTGGGTTAACAACTGCAACTGTCAAAACACTGCCATCTTCGCTGAGTGCTGCCATTACATCCAAAGGATAAGTAGCACTTCCGGTATTCACTTTAGGCTGATCGCCACCCGCTGGATATTGCAGTGCAGGCTGGGGCGAATTGCCGCTTACGCTGACCGGAATAATACCAAAATGCTTGTTGTAAAGTTGGAATACGCGGCCTTTGGCGCTGATGGTTGATTCTGTAGCGTTAAAACTCAACCACGCGGTTGCCATGGTGTAACCGGCCATGTCAATAAAGTCGGTGTGTTTAAAGAATTCATGGAAAGCGATTGCGACGGCCAAAGCGCCTTTATAGCTATCTTTGAAGCTGTAGGCCCATTCATCAAAAAAGACTTTGATTTTGCCTTCGTTTAATTCAGGGAACAATTTTTTGTATTCTTCCCAAGCATCCACCATGGTGGCAACCCGGTTCGCGGGTTGTCTTGCCCATTCTGTTAACGACAAATTTACATCAAAAAGTTTGCCGGTTTTTAAATCAAACTTTTTGTTTTCAGGTGGGTAGGCGTGAGTAGCCAAAGCATCAAATTTGCCTTTGGAGTGTTTCAACATTCCATAGGCCCAATCACGTTCAGAACCCACATGGACTTGCGGTTGTCCTTCAATAAAAATGCCTTGGCCGGTGGTCATTTCGTCCACGAAACCACCAGGTGCAATAATATAGATGGATGGATCTACTTCGCGCATGGCGTCAGCAAACAAGTTGTGCTTAATGACATACTGATCGCGAGACATGTGGCCGAATTGCCAGTGTCCATACATCTCGTTACCGATATTCCAATATTTCACTTTATAAGATTCTGCACGACCATTTGCTGCGCGTTTGGCACCCCAGAAGGTATCGGCAGCGCCATTTACATATTCAACTATCTCCGCACCGGAACGAGGCTCACCGTAACCTGTATTCACACACCAATAGGGTTCGCAAGCAATCAGCTCGCTCATGTGCAAGAGTTCATCCAAACCTGCGTCATTAGGTTGAAGGGCTTTCCAAACTGGATCGAAAATCGGTGGGCGCTTGTCAGGGTCGCCAATTGTATCTTTCCAATCGTAAGCAGAAATAAAGTTGCCGCCGGGCATACGTAAAATTTTACAATCCATCTCTTTCATAAGAGCGATGGTATCTGCGCGGAAACCTTTAATGTTATCCGCGGGCATCAATGAAACTGCGCCTACACGAAAGCTGCCGGAACCGGTTGCGGTAATTTCCAATCGTGCTTCTGTCGTGCTGGTTTTAGCTGAGAACTTAAAAGGAACAGTGCTCCACTCTTTTGACGATTTTACCTTGATGGTTTGTTGTTTATTTTTGCCTTCAATAAGCGTTACAGAAATTTCTGTCTCTTTGTCAGAGCTGACAACAATTCTACCCGTATACGCTTTTCCACCTTTAAGCGCTATTTTAGATTGCGCAATGCCTGTGGGGGTTGCTGCGGAAAGTTTAATAGCAGGGCTGTGTTTACCAACATAAGCATTGGTTTCGTCTAATGTAATATCTGAAAGTGAACCTATGACTGTCCATTTGCGAATATAGGCCATAGCGGCGCGAAAGTCGGAGGGATCGGGCTTGGGCTCTTCAGCTGCCAAGATGCCGTAATAAAATTTTCGATCATCCAACATCTCACTCCACATGCTGTGGTTAATGATGTTGGCGCCATGCTCAAGAAATCCACCATAAATATAAGGGTTGATGGCAGGAAGCTTCTGGTTGGTATTAATAATGCCTTTTAGTGGCGCAGATGTTGAAAGTGCTGCATAGGAGGGAATACTCAAAGCACCTGCAAGCCCTGCAGTACCCAAAAGCATATTTCGTCTTGTGATAGATGTTATGTCATTATTCACGGGGTTTTTCCTATTTGATTTAAAGAGAATGGGTGCATTATTTTTTGCTATATGTGGCAAATAACAGTGCATTTATAAGACAAACATAATGCCGGATATTATTTTTATCTGGCGATATGCTGTAATTTCGATCCTCTGTGTCATATATTTGACATTTCCACACAATTTTTGTGCATTAATAATGCTAGCAAAAATTATTGCATATTGAAATAGTAATTATATATGACAAATAAAACTGAGATGTAAAAGTTTGTTTATTAAAAAAGCAAAAAATAATGTTCAAAGAAAATTTAAGTTGAGTTCGATGTAAGGATTAAACGATGAGAATGTTATTTATTTTAAAACCTGAAGTACTGAAGGCGGTTACACCTTCAGCTGTGAGCTAGAGAGATCTATAAAAATTCAATGAGTGCGAGTGGGGCTAACCACAGGGATAATTTGCGAATCCTCCAGCCAATCCGCCAATCTATCTGGCCAGCTATGTAGGCTTTTGAGCGTAGTGCGCTGCCCCATGTTAAAAGCGTGATCGCCTTTAGCGTAGAGATGAATTTCCGCAGGGATTTTTGCGGCTTGGTAAAGCTGCGCTAAATCGATAATAGGTTTTGCACAGCAGGCATCGTCCATAGCTGCCACCATAAATGCTGGTGGCGCATTAGTATCAATACTCGTGGGAACCCAAAGTGGGCCAGGATAAACCAGAATTTGAAAATTAGGTTTTCCGTTTGCTCGATCAATAGGATCTTTGGCTTTTACATTGCCATCACCGGAAGCATAAGCAACACTTGCAACGACTTCACCACCAGCCGAGAAGCCCATAATGCCAATTTTATTGGGATCAATTCCAAATTCTTTTGCGCGGCTGCGAATAGTGCGCATTGCACGGTAAGCATCTTGCTGAGGGTGGATATCAAGCGAGTAGGGCGAGCCTTCCTGACGAGCCAGGCGGTATTTCAAGACAAACGCGGTAATTCCCAATTTATTTAAAAAAAGTGCTGCATTACGCCCCTCAGAATTAAATACTAAATTTCTATGGCCGCCGCCGGGTACCACTAATATTGCAGTGCCATTGCTTAATTGTGCTGTAGGTTTAAATACGACGATAGAGGGATTATTAATATCTCTTACCCACCAATCCTGCGCTGACTCAGGCTTATTTTTTAATTTTTCAAATCCGGGCGCACCATTTTTCCATAAATGAATAACATCTTGCTCCTCTGCAAGCGCAGAGCTGATCGATACTAAAGAAGTTATTAGCACACAAATTGTGGCAAAAATATTTTTATGCATACATTGAGTTCTCGCAGTTAATTTAATTCCATTACCAATCTAAAACCCAAAGTTTCATTTAAATACCCGGAAGGAATGTTGTCTCGAGCACTGGAACTTAAGCGTTGGATATTATCTTTAGTAGAGCCGCCACGTACTACACGCCCTTGGCATTGCGTATGTTCATGAGCAATGCCATTTGAATTGGCTTCAGTATAATTTTCTTCATAGCAATCTTGTACCCATTCTGAAACATTCCCAGCGGTATCGTAGACTCCAAATGGGTTGGGCAGATAGCTGCCGACGGGGGCGGTTTTACTGCCAAATAAACCTGAAAAACTGCTAGAACAGCCGCGTCTACAATTGGCTTTGCCTTTTGCATCTTGTTCATTATCACCCCACCAAAAACGGGTGGTGCTGCCTGCACGCGCAACGTATTCCCATTCCGCTTCAGTGGGCAATCTGAATTTTTTACCGGTCGTTTTACTTAACCATTGCGCGTATGCATTAGCGTCTTCCCAGCTAACATGAATAATGGGGCGATCTTCTCTGCCCCAACCATTATCACCCGGTAGCGGTTTTCCAGTTGATTGTGCAAAAAAATCATATTCCTCAAAGGTGACTTCATATTTGCCAATAGCAAATGCTTTATTCAAGGTAACTTTGTGTGTTGGAGCTGTGTGCATATTGCTATCGTCACCCATTATAAAACTGCCTGCGGGTATTCGGATTAATGCAGGTGCGTTTTTGCCACCATAAACAATATTAGGAATGGCTGCTCTAACGGGATTGCTGAAATTTGAAATTGCCTCAAGCTCGAATGAGATATCTAAAGGTTCATTTTTAATTTCAATGGATTCTGTTTTTGTTTTGTAACCTGTTTTTGAGATTTCTACAGGGTAGCGGCCTGTAGCTAATGGAATGCCTTCCTTATATTTACTACTAATACTCAGTAAGCGAATGCGTGCATCCTTAGGTATAACTTTTATGGTTAATGCGTAGGTAGGTTCTGCACTTGATGAAGACTGGTTTGATGCTTGCTCAGATGATGCTAAAGAAGATTGCTTAGAACTTGCAGTTGACAATAGTGCTGCATTAGCTTGCGAGCTGGGCTGTACTGTTGTTTTGGCTGAAACACTCGTCATTGGTGAAGGCTTCGTAGCCGTTTGAGGTTTAATTGCTATAAATATACTAGCTGTTGCCTTCGTTGCTTTATTTAAAGTACTAGGCAATTTGGCCGCTTGCTGTGGAAATTGAGCGTATAAAACAACACTGAAAATACACCAGAGAACAGTACTAGTTAGAGCCCAACCTAAAATTTTCAGGAGGTTTTTATTTCGTGAAAAGAGTAGGGGATTGATATGAGTTTGCTGTTGAATACGCGTTGCAAAAATAGTGGGTGCGACTTCACTGCCAAACACGGAATCATTAGAGGTTTTTTTTGCGTAGAAGCCATCTTCTTTGTTCCAACGCAAGTTTATGAGTTTATTCCATCGCCATTTAATGGCATGGCTTGTAGCCGCCATTAACGCACGGATTAACGCCATAACCGACAAATTTTCAGGCACGGTATCGGTGATGTTAGGTATTCTGCTTGCTGCGTCCAATTGCTCTATAGCAACACTGACTTCATGGCCAGTTTGAAAGCGTTGGCCAGGATCTTTTGCTAAGAATTTTTCCAACAGTTTTTGATAGAGTTGATATTGAACAGGAAGCTTTGGAATTGGTGCGCTGATATGTTTCAGCGCAATTGTCACCGCATCTTCACCTTGATAAGGCAGTGCACCGGTTAGCATTTCAAAAAAGACAACACCAAGACTGTATAAGTCTGAGCGAGAATCTACCGGTTGTCCGCGCGTTTGCTCTGGGCTCATATAGTGAGGCGTACCCACTACTGTACCTACATGAGTCATGCGCGAAACACCCACAATACCTTTAGCAACACCAAAATCTGAAAGCACTGCAGAATTATCTGCACGGAATAAAATATTTTCAGGTTTTATATCGCGATGTATGTAGCCTTTCTCATGTGCGTGGTCAAGTGCATTGGCAATTTCTTTCGTAACCTTTAAAGCTTCTTCGCCAGTTAAACCATTAATCATTTTGTCATGAACAGAACCACCGGGCAGGTAATCCATGGCAATGTAATTTAAATCTTCCGAGCGACCAATATCATAAATAGCAACGATATTGGGATGAGACAGTTGCCCAACAATGGTTGCTTCACGTTGAAAGCGTTCACTAAATGCAGGATCGCTGGTTAGGCTTGGATTCATCACTTTGAGCGCGACAATGCGCCCCACACTGATTTGAATCGCGAGGTAAACGGTGGACATTCCACCCTGATTGATTTTTCGGATTATGCGATAACCCGGAATTTGTAGAGCCATATTGTGCGAAGTTCTATGCTTAAAGAATCAAAAAATATTTAGGTTAGCTATTGGAGTGTATTAATCAGAAGGCCTATTAATACTGCGATAGCACCTAAAAAAATGACTGCATCCATTTTTCTATTGTTAGTAATGGCAGGAATCCATTGCCAAAACCTATTTCCCGCCACCTCATTGATAATCGGTGACTCAATAATTTGCAATGTGATATTGTCGCGACCGCCACTGGTTAGGGCTTCATGCAGCAATTGATCCACAGCCGTTAAACTGTTAGGGCTGTGTTCTAAAATATTAGCAATAGAGGAATCGCTCAATTCATCCGTTAAACCATCACTACAAAGTAAAATCCACTGATTTTTTTGCCATTGGCCAGCAGTGATATCAACTTTTACTTGAGCTAATTCTTGCATCCCCAAGCATTGAGTAATGATATTTTTATCAGGATGTTTTTCTACATCAGCAGCACTAATAACGCCAGAGGCATAGAGCATTTGTACATAGGAGTGATCAGTTGTCAGGCGGGTTAATTCACCGCCGTATTCATCGGGCGTCCAAAGGTAGGCACGGCTATCGCCAACCCAGGCTACTTGATAGTGTTGTTTTTGATTTAACAGGGCAACAACGGTAGAACCCATGCCACTGGCGCCAATGCCATTATCAGCAGAGCTTAAAATAACTTCGTGGGATTTTTGAATCGCATCAGTTAGAGAAAATGGAATCCCTTTTTGCACAAACTCTTCAAAAGTTTCGCGCACTATAGCGCTTGCCACTTCGCCCGCTTCATGCCCACCCATGCCATCTGCCACCACCCATAAATTCGCATTGGGCGCACTGAGGAAACAATCTTCATTGTTTCCTCGCTTTAGCCCAGGGTGCGTGGTAGCACTGTATTCAAGTGGGTGGGTTAGCATCATTGCTAAGGCTCAATTTATTAAGGTTATTCTCTCATAATCGCCGATTGTATGATTTTTTTCCATTTTTCAATTACGCCATTTCGGTAAAGTCTTGAGGAGCTTACAAAACAGCGGACTTGGTCACAAATCAACAACTATGACAGAGCACTTATCCTTTAAAGTAATACGGTTTACAGTGTGTGAATCTCCAAGCCTAGCGCTTGAAGCTTATCTTGCTGCGCCACATGACTAACAACCCCTATGCTGGCAGCCTCTAATTTCAAATAAACATCTGCCACGCGCAGTAAATCCACTAATGTTACCTTGACCACGCGGCTGCGAAACAACTCGCGTTTTTCACGAGTGCGACCGAAGATTTCAGCTTGATAAGTGGTTTTGGCTTCCCCGGCGGGAGAGCCTGGTTTGTCGATACTACCAATTACGCCCAATACAGCCTCTTCTACAGATTGCTTACTATGCTGGGTTTCTTTTAACCAACGCAAAGAAGCATCAAAATCATCCAGGGTTTCGCTTAAACGTGGATCGCGATAAGAGTAGAAACGGAACGCGGCAATGGTATTGTCTTGGCTTGCACCTCCACCATACGCACCACCTTGTTCGCGAACAGCGCGGTGTAAATATCCATTGCGTAAAAAACCACCCAATACTGTTAATGCGGCTGCATCAGGATGATCGGCTGGCACTGTTGGATAGGCTTTTGCACAAAAATTAACTTGCGTATTAGTAATCCATGCCTGTTGGATTTTTTCGCTAACGTTAGCAATTGCAAAGCTCGCAAAATTTTCTGCCGCTTTAGCTGCTGGCCACAAATTGCTCAAGGTTTTACGATACGTTTCTAGATGCTCATCTTCACCAACAATTAAAAATTGTTTCGGGGAATGCAGTACTAGGGAATGGATTTGTGCTAATCCTTGAGCGAAAGCAATTAAATTTTTATTATCATCCAGTTTGTTATCTAAGGCTTTTAATTCTGCAATTCCAGTAAGCCCACCCAGTTGATGTGCAAGTTTCGCAGCGGGGCTCATACCCGCACTGGCTAATGTCATGGCTAGACTGTGGCCATTACCTGTAACGCTTTGCTCTGCTCGGGCGCGCTTTTGTGCAATTAATTCACGTAGACGATCATGTTCGTCAAACCGAACTTGTTGCAAAGTAGTTTGCATTAATTCGCTCATGGCAACTTGATTGCGGTTTAATGCCTTTGCGGATAAGGTAATGTACGCATCAATTTTTTGTACATCGTCACCAGTTCCACGAATGCTACTGAATGCACGAATTCCGCCCACAACTTCTGCCTGCCAGCGTTGCACATCTAAATAATCTTTTTCACCTAAAGCGAGTTCGGTTAGGCATGAGCAGTAAAAAGGTAAAAGTTTTTGTTGTTCATCATTAAGAGCTGGCATTTTGAAGGTGATTTGTTGATAAACCAAACCATTTGTGCCGGCGTTATAACAGCGTAGTGGGTAACCATTAAAAGCCTCTTGGCTGCCTGGTGTATAATGCAAGTGCTCTGGAATATCTTCCAAACCTACTTTTGGCAAAATGCTTTCATCATCTTCTTGTACTTGGCGAGCTTGCAATGCATGAGCACGCTCTATGATGATTTTCTTTTCTGCATCAGTTAATTCAGCCTTTAATTTTGCTAGCCGATCAACTTCCGCTTGTTGCACACGTTGATTGAGCTGCGTATCGGGTTTCATAACCAAACGCACACGATGATTGTTATCGAGCAACCATTTTTTTACCAAACCCTGAATGAAACCTGGTTGGTGAATTTTCTCATGTAAACCTATGAGTGCAGCATCCATATCTAAAAGAGCTATTGGATCACCGCGGTGAGTAGCAGAGGTTAAACCCGTTAAAATAAGCTGCAAACCATAGGGGTAACCATCGCCGCCCACTTCGCGTTGCTGCAATTCTAATTGATGTAATGCGGCTTCAACTTCCGATAATGGCACACCTTCATCGGCAACTTTTTGTAAGGTTGAAAATATTAACTCTTCAACTTGGTTGATGTTTTCAATTGCACAACCTTCAAGGCCGCAGACAAATGCCATTTCACGCGATGAGTCATCCATACCACATAGCGGCGAAGGTGCTTGGCCTAAATCGGTAGTTTCCAACGCTTGTTGCAGTGGCGATGCAGAGTTATCTAATAAAATATTAGCTAAGAGCTGTGCTTCAAGGCTCTCCTCCAAATCAGTTGTTTTACCCAGCAGCCAAGCGAGAACAACATGATTTTTATTGGCGAGGTCTTCATCATCCTCGACTGGATAAAACTCTTCTATCGCAATTGGCGCGTGGTAGCGTTTTTCATCCGGCACACTAATAACAGTATCTAATTTCTCAAAACGTGAGAGTGCTTGAGTTTCAAATTTTTCTTGATGTGTTTCTGCAGGGATATCGCCGTAGGTCATGAATATGGCATTGCTTGGGTGATAATGCGTGCGATAAAAATTCTTCAGTTCTTGAAACGTTAAATTGGGAATGTCTTCCGGTTCGCCACCGCTATTAAAATGATAAGTCGTGGTGGGGTATAAATATTTACAGAGCGTATGCCAAATTTGGGAAGGTACTGAACTCATGGCACCTTTCATTTCGTTAAACACAACGCCCTTAAATACTAAATCGGAATTGGGGTTGTCCGTTTCGGCAAACTCAATACGATGACCTTCTTGTGCAAAATCCAATTCGTCTAAGCGCGAAAAGAAAACTGCATCTAAATATACATCAAGCAAATTATTAAAATCTTTTTGGTTTTGGCTAGCGAAAGGGTAGGCGGTCCAATCTGAGCTGGTAAATGCATTCATAAAGGTATTGAGCGAACGGCGCACCATCATAAAGAAGGGATCGCGAACAGGGTATTTTTCGCTACCGCATAAAGCTGTGTGCTCAAGGATATGTGCTACGCCGGTAGAGTCGTGGGGCACAGTGCGTAGCGCAACGAGGAAGACATTCTCTTGATTATCGGCAGCTAAATGAATGTGTTGTGCGCCAGTATTTTTATGGCGATATTCTTCAACACGAATTTTTAAAGCATCAATCGTTTGGCTGCGAATAAATTCAAAAGCAGAGTGAGTCATAGTTGTTCCGTCACAAGGATGAAGGTAATGGGAATGAAGGTAAAAAGGTCTGTTGCTCTGTTACAAAGGCTGCAAAGGCATTAAGTACAGGCGAGTAATCTACAGCATTATGTTCTAGTTGCTGCAAAGCGTAACAACTTGCCTCCAAGGTGGAAAGTTGATTTTCACTATGCGCTTTGCGAATTCTGTAAAGAGAGGGAGGGCAATCTTGTAAGCTTAGACGCGGCATGGCCTGTAAAGCTGGGTTAAGGTAGAGCATTTTGCGACTTTTGCGCCAAGTTGCATCCAATACCCAAAGCCTAACCCTACTTGCATTGGTTAAATTGTAATCATTGGGTAACCGCGTAAAATCAATGGCAGGTGCGTGAACAATACCTAAGGACTTTTCTTCCGGTGTATCCGGATAGAGCAAAAGGTCGTACGCAGTATGCTCTTGGTGTTCTCGAAAAAAATCCGGGCTAAAGATTTCACCTGTCTGGATTTGGCTGTTTTTCAAACACAAGCTTAGCAATCTTGCGCTATTTTTAACCTCATGGATTTCTTGCGGGTGCTGCAAGATGATCAATGACACCAGGTTTTGTGCTGAGCGTATATGCTTGCAAATACAGGTTTTTAGGGGCCTTAGGCAAACGTTACAGAGTTCACGCTTGGTCATACTGGAAGCAAGCCTATTAAAGATAATGCTTCTATGCTCAGATGGTGATGGGCGACCAAAGCTTCTTTGTTCATTTTGTTCATCTTTTTAATTTCAGCCTCGCGTTTGCTGGCGCTACTGCGGTCTGGATACGGTTCGGTAAGGCACAGACTTTCGGGAGTGCGAGCACGAAAATAGCGTGCGCCGCCTTTGCCGCTGCTGTGTTCCTGCCAGCGCCTTTGGATATCTGTAGTAATGCCAGTGTACAATTGACCATCGTTGGTACGAATCATATACACCCACCAATTTTTTGCGATCATGCAGAGAAGCCAAATGTCAGAAATTAAATGGGATGCGCAAACTGAGCTGTTATTAAACCTCGGCAGTATTAACCGCGAATTTCGCGCTATTGCCGCAATTAATGATTGGCAAGTATACCACACCCCTAAAAATCTAGCGGTTGCGATTGCCGTTGAAGCCAGTGAGTTATTGGCAGAATTTCAGTGGTTAACGGCCGAAGAATCAACGATATTAAATCCTCAGAAAAAGTCGCAAGTAGCTGATGAAATAGCGGATGTTATTATGTATTTAACGGAATTGTGCGCGCAGCTAGATATTAATATGGCCGAGGCGATACAAACCAAAATTGAAAAGAATAAACAACGCTTCAAGAAATCATAAAATGGCTAAACAACCTATTAATCAAGACCGAAATTTTGACGATCTTGCAAAACGCTTTCAAAAAAACATTTACGGTGGTTTAAAAGGTGAAATTCGCTTAGCTGTTCTTGAACGCGATTTTCGTGAGTATATTTCAGCGGCACCTTTTGTTGATCAAAAAACCGAAACTCCTTTGCGGATATTAGATGCAGGTGGTGGTCAAGGTCAGTTTTCTTTAAGTTTTGCAAGAGCAGGTCACTCTGTTGTTATCTGCGATATTTCTGCGGAAATGTTAAAACTTGCTGAGCAAGAGGTTATTGCGCAAGGCTTAGAGGATAGGGTGCAATTAATTCATTGCGCGATTCAAGATTTGTCGAAAAATCTCGGTGAAAATGGCTGCGAATTTGATGTGGTTTTGTGCCATGCGGTTATGGAGTGGGTTGCTGATCCAGCGGATATCTTGGGTGTGTTAATGGCCTATATCAAACCCCAAGGTTTTTTATCCTTAACATTTTATAATTTACATTCTTTAATTTATAAAAACTTATTGCGCACTAATTTCAAGAAAATTCAGCAGCAGGATTTTGGTGGTTCTCGGGGTAGCCTCACACCGATTAATCCTTTGTATCCTGAACAGGTGTTTGAATGGTTGAATCAATTGCCGATGACCCGGCTGATCACAAGTGGCATCCGTGTTTTCTATGATTATATTTTTAATGAAGAGCACCGCGAGCGCGATCCACAAAGTGTAATAGAGCTAGAGCTCGCCTTCTCGCGCAAGCAACCCTATCAATTGTTAGGTCGATATATTCACGTATTAAGTCAAAAACATTAAAGTAGTTTGTTTGACTCGAATGTATTAAGCTGAGTTTTGCTCTAAATTTGTTCTCACATACGAGGGGTATAAATGCGCGAAGTATTAGCAATGTATTTAAAGCGAGTTAGCCTCATAAGTATAAAACTTGGATGCATTGCTTTACTCTTATCGGCTTGTGGCGGCGGTAATGGAGAAGCTAATAACCAGCAGTTTTCCAATTTCCCTGTAAGCACTTCTTCTAGCTCCCTCAGCCAAAAATCATCTGTCGCGAGCCTTTCATCTCTAGCTTCAAACGCATCATCCATCAGCTTCACTGACACAATCATATTAGGCGGTATTATTAGCTACGATTATATTCCCCACAACTCTAGCAATGTAGGATTGAATTATTTGGCTATAGAACAGCGTCCGGTTCGCGGTGCGGTGGTGGAATTAATAGATGATAAGGGTCAGATTAAAGCCGCAACAACGACTAAGAATGATGGCAGCTATTCACTAGCTGTACAGGAAAATTTATTAATCAAGGTGCGAGTAAAAGCTCAACTATTAAGTGTAGTTGCGCCTACTTGGGATTTTAAAGTGACGGATAACACCTCCAATAATGCACTCTACGTATTGGATGGAGCATTGGTATCCGTGAACTCTCAAAGCGCTACACGAAATTTACATGCAGCTTCTGGTTGGGATGGTTCTACCTACGCAGCATCAAGATCTGCCGCGCCTTTTGCTATCTTAGACAGTATTTATTGGGGCTTAGGGCGCATTGTTTCGGCCGGAAATAGAAAAAATTTCAGCCCCCTTGAGCTGCGCTGGAGTACTAAAAACTCAACAGCGGAAGGGGATATCGCTAAAGGTGAAATTGGCACCAGTTTTTATGATGGTTCTGCTATTTATGTTCTGGGTGATGCCAACAATGATACCGATGAATATGATCCCCATGTTCTGTTGCATGAGTGGGGGCATTATATAGAGGGTGCGTTATTTCGCTCCGATAGCATTGGAGGTGATCATTCCGACGGCCAGCTTTTGGATTTACGGGTAGCTATGTCTGAAGGTTTCGCCAATGCTTTTTCAGGTATGATGATTGATAAAATTAACTATGCAGATGCTTCAGGTGTTGCACAGTCTTCCGGGTTTACTTTTAATATTGGTAAAAAAAATAGAGCGAATAAAGGTTATTTTAGTGAGGGTTCAGTAGGTTCTATTTTATATAATTATTACACAAGCGGCTTGAATAAAACCGCTAATGATTTTTTACCCATCTTCAACACACTTAATAATGTGAGGTATTCTTCAAGCGACGCTTTTACCAGTATCTTCTTATTTTACTCGCAGCTAAAAAGCCAACTGCCTGAGCATGCATCTTTATTCTCAAGTTTGTTGGAGGAACAGCACATTTTTGGCACAGATGAATACGCTAGCGATGAGTCAAACAATGGTGGGCTCGGTATAAGTTTACCGGTATACAAAACTCTGAATCCCAATGGGGCAGCCTTTAATGTGTGTAGCGCAGCCGATTATGGAAAACACAACAAACTTGGAAACTCGCAGTTTTTAAAACTGAACATTACTCAAGCAGGAATTTACAACATTCGCGTTAATAAATCAGGTGGTGCTGAAGTTGCATCCAAACCTGAATTTATACTCTATCAAAAAGGCCGTGGCATCGCTTATATAGAAAACACCTTGAATGATAATGTGGCAGGGAATGTAAATCTGTCCCGAGGTAATTATGTGTTAGAGGTTTATGATCTTAATAATCACGCTAGCGATAATAGGGATGAAAATATGACGTGTTTTAATGTACGAGTTGCTGCCAACTAATTAAGGGTTAATCATGAGCATTTCATTTTTCACTTTAAAATCCGGGCTTGGTTTACTTATTATTTTGGTATTGATGGGCTGCATGGAAAAATCTGTAATTGAACCTTCTGAGTCTCTCAAAACGAATCAACCGACAAAAACAACTAAGCCGGGTGCGGCTATTAAGCTAATATCGAATTCGCTGATATCCGTAACGGCAAATGAGCAGATAAATACGGAGATTGCGCTAGAGATTGCAGAACCTAATGGTGAACTCATTATCGATTTTTCCCCGTCTCAAGGTTTGAGGCTGGTAAATACAATCACTCCTCAAGCTATCCCGTTCTATTCATCCGCCCCCATCAAAATCCCAGTCACACTTATAGCAGCAACTAATGGGCGCTATTACCTTAATATGCATATCAGCCTGAAGGTTGCCGATGTAATTTCTGCCCGTAATCTTGCATTAATTGTGCAAGTGGGGTCCTCCGTCGATAAGTCTGTTCAGCTTAAAAAAACAGCAGGCGAGAATATAATTGTGCTGCCTGCTCAAGAAACCATTTCCAGCCAATAATTCATTTAGGTCATTGGGCTAGGTCTTAGCTATAATCAGTTTTTTATAACGTTTGAGACCTATCCGCAATGACTAATCAACGTCTCCCCGCAGAGTGGGAACCTCAGGATGCCGTACTTTTAGCTTGGCCCCATAAAAACACCGCTTGGGATTGGCAGTTGGAAGATGTGGTTCAGCTGTATGAGGCGCTAGTATCCGTTATTTGCGATTATGCGGATGTAGTTATTGCGCTTCCTGAAACAGCCATATCTGAGGTTCGTGCGCGCTTAGAAGCAATGGAGACACCCTTAGAATATGTGTATTTTTATGCCGTGGATTCAAACGATACTTGGATTCGTGATTTTGGCCCTATAACCGTTCAAACAGAAGCAGGGATGAAGCTATTAAATTTTGAGTTTAATGGATGGGGTGAAAAACATGCCTTTGATTTAGATCGTCAAATCACAAAAAAAATGCAGGCGTTGGATGCATTTCCCGCCGCTGATTTTGAGCCAGTTAATTTTGTGTTAGAAGGTGGTTCCATCGAAACAGACGGGCAGGGCACTTTGCTAACAACAGCATCATGTTTATTAAATAAAAATAGAAATCCGGATTTTTCAAAAGATCAAATAGAGCAACAATTAAAAGTTGCTTTGGGCGTACGAAAAATTAATTGGCTACACACTGGTTATTTAGCCGGCGACGATACTGATGGCCATATTGATGTTCTTGCACGAATTTGCCCTAATAACACCATTGTTTATACCGCTTGTGATGATGAGACGGATGAGCATTACCCCGCATTAAAAAATATGGAACAAGAGCTAATGGCCATGACTAATGCCGATGGTCAAGCTTATCGTTTACTCCCTCTACCATGGCCTGGAGCAAAATACAACGATAGTGATCAGCGCCTGCCTGCTACCTATGCCAACTTTTTAATTGTTAATGAAGCTGTCTTGGTGCCTATCTATGAATCGCTGAGCGATGAGGATGCGCTAGACATTATTTCGCAAGCCTTTCCTGGCTACGAAATCTTCGGCATTCCTTGTTTAAGCTTAATTGAGCGTGGCGGTAGTCTTCATTGCATTACCATGCAGTTGCCGGAAGGTGTTTTACTGCAGGCATAAACAATTTTCGGCGCTATAATCAACTCTATTATTAATCTTGTGGTTTTCGGTTGACTATGAAAACAGTATGTGACGAAAAAAGTTCACCTGACTTGCACTGCCCTAGCGGTGATAATAGCTGTCATTTTTTAGGTGAGATTGTTGAGCTGCGTAAGACGGTAGATTCATTGACGGAAATGGTGCGGACGGATGCACTTACAGGCTTATTTAATTTTCGTTTTTTTACTGAAACTCTCGCACTAGAAATGGAGCGCACGCGTCGCGGCACCCAACCATTGTCTATGATATTGTTAGATATTGATCATTTTAAAAAATTTAATGATCAATGGGGGCACGAATTGGGCAATCATGCTTTGGTCCACATCGCAAACTTAATGAAGCTTGCAGTGCGCAAACTAGATTTCCCCTGCCGTTTTGGTGGCGAAGAGTTTGTTATTTTATTACCCAATACCGATTTGCGTCAGGCAGTTAATGTTGCGGATCGACTACGTGAAATGATTGCTACAACACCGCTTGAAGTTATCGATCAGGATGCAATCCCTATAACCGCAAGTTTGGGGGTTGATCAATTTGCATCGTCAAATACTGAAACCAGTGAGGCTTTTATGAAAAGAGTGGATTCTTGGTTGTATAAAGCTAAGTATAATGGCCGTAATCAAGTCACTTATCCTGATTTGAATGTTGTTGCACGAATAGAGTCTGTTACTCAGGAAGAAAAAAATGCGCTTTTCAGTGCGGTAGATAACGAAGATTAATATGTGGTTGAGGTTACAATAAAATGATATTCCCTAGGATCGGAAACATAGCACCTAATTTTGCGTTATTTAATCAGGTTAATGAAATAGTTCAGTTGAAAAGTTTTAAAGGTAAAAATAAGGTCGTTGCTTATTTTTACCCCAAGGCCTCTACTCCTGGCTGTACCGTTCAGGCTTGTGGTATTCGCGATTATGCTGCTGAATTCAAAGCGTTAAATACGGTTGTTTTAGGTATTAGCCCTGATGCCCCCGCAAAACTGCAAAAATTTGATGACAGATATGATCTCGGTTTTGATCTGCTATCTGACGAAGACCACGCTGTTGCGGATGCCTATGGCGTTTGGGGGCTGAAGAAGTTTATGGGACGTGAGTTTATGGGTATCATACGTACTAGTTTTATTATTGATGAAGCAGGTCGTTTAGTTAAGATACTTGAAAAAGTAAATACCAAGACCCACAATGATGATTTAATTGCTTATATCAAAGATAACAGTTAAATCATTATGATATATAAATCACAATTTTTGTGGTTGATTAATTATTGTATGTAGTTATTTAATGGCGCGTGAAGTTTATTGGCTATAATCTCAGCAAAGGTAAAGGGATGCCTTAATAGATAGATTATATATTTAATAAATTTGACTTGCCCGCACTTTTTATCAAACAATGCCTGATGGCGTAAGGAGAGGCCTAAATGATTCAGCTACAACGCAACTATAAAAATGAAATTACCTCAATGGAAGGTGAATTCAGTCAGTCGGAAGTTCGTTCTTATGAAGAATATCTTTCTTTGGCGAGGATTCCTCACTGCGAGGGTGTTTCTGCGCGTGTTGTAAACGCCTTACATGTTCGAGTAGGGCATTCCGATTTGTCGATTGATCGAATTGCAGATGATATCGGCCTATCAAAGCGTACACTGCAACGTCGCCTGCAACAGCAAGATGCCAACTTCGCGCAATTGCGGGATGATGTGCGTTTCCATTATGCCATTAAATATTTAATTGATGACCATATGAGCGTAGATTTGGTCTCCAAGGCGTTAGATTTTTCTGATAGAACTAGTTTTACCAATGCGTTCAAGCGTTGGACTGGCTTATCCCCAAGTGTGTTTCGTAAATTGTTCAGGGATTACGCTTAATCTCCCGCTACATTTACTCTTAACCTATAGCGCTAATTGCTTGCCCTTTATAAAACGGGTAGAGTTAGCGCTTTATAATTGTTAGGAGTTCTCCATGAGTTTTTTCGTTTCTTCTGCTGTAGCACAAACCACTGCCGCCCCAACTAAAACTGCGGGTTTTGGCGATCCTGTGTTTTTGATAATGATGGTTGGCATGTTTGCCTTTATGTATTTTTTCATCATTCGTCCGCAACGCAAACGCCAAAAAGAGCATCAAAATTTAGTAAGTGCTTTGACTAAGGGTGATGAAGTGGTGCTAACAAGCGGTTTGTTGGGAAAGATTGTGAAGGTTGATGAAAGTTATGTGGTAGTTGAAACTGGCAACAACATTGAGTTGAAGTTTCAAAAAATAGCGGTGCATGCTGTTTTGCCAAAAGGCACCATTAAATCGATTGATGCTGTCAGTTTGACTAAAGGACAAAATTAAATTTATTAAAGACAGTTAGCTGGTTTAGGTAGCCCTGCAATTTTACAGGATAATCTTGCGGGGCTTACTGGAAACAGCTGCAGTAAGTAAATGCTTTTTCCTTTCTCTTCACCCAATACCTGTCCAGTTCGTTTTACCAATGCGCGCATGGATGGTGAAATGTGAAAAGTTTGATAAAACTCCCGCACTAGATTAATAATTTCCCAATGTGCTTGCGTTAAATGAACTTGATCGTTCTGCGCAATAATATTGGCAACCTCTTCATTCCAATCATTTAGGTTTACTAAAAATCCTTCTTTATCTAACGCTATGATGCGGCCATTGAGTGCTAACTGCATCTTAGTACCAACTCTGAACGCATTTGTGTTCAATGCTCAGTTGCACAAAGCCGTTGTAATCCGTTAATCGAATAGCTGCGTGTATTTTTTCATTCAGTCCGCGCGCATTTACATCGCCTTTAAGTGCATAGACTTTTACGCCAGCGTCAATCATTGCCGTTAATTCATCGATACAAGGCGAGCTTGTCAAGGCTCCAAAAACACCATCTTCGAGTAAGAGAATGCCGTCCTGTGTTCCGCATATCTGTAAGCAAGAGGATAAGGTTGCGTGAGAAAATGGTGATTTATTAATGGTATGTAGGGTGCTCATATCAAAAGCTCAGCAGTTGATCTTGCTGTGCCAGTAAACTGCAGATAGCGGCGCTATCTATAATCTGGACACTATCTAAAACAAGTTCATTTATTGTTATTTGGCGTTTTTCTAGTGATTCATAGTGTACATAAATTGAATTGATTTCATAAAGAGGCAATACGGGCAGAATTGATGAAAAACTCTTTTGCGCAATCTCCGTGGAGGACTGGTTACTTAGTAGCTGAAATACTCCGTCATCCATAAACAGTAAGCTGAGTTGTTGATCATAAGCTGAACTTGCTAAAACCGCATCTAGCGCATCTTTGGCAAGGGATGATCCATAAGGCGCATGGCGGCTGATAAATAATAATTTTTTGGCGGGTGCTTTGTTCATCTTTATCCACCAAAGGTTATTAATCTATCGGACATAACAGCAGCATCTACTAATTGCCCAAGACCGCTAATTTCAAACCCCTCTGCAAGGTTAAACGCAGGCTTGTCATAACGTGTAGCTTCTTGCTGATTCAACAGACCGCGCTTTAAGGCGGCGGCAATACAGACTACAAGATCTATATTGTGTTTTTTTGCAAGGGTTTGCCAGTTTTGCGTGAAGTGGATATCGTCTTGCGGTGGTGTACTGAGTGATGATGCAGTGTGCACGCCATCCTGATAAAAAAATACGCGATAAAGCGTGTGTCCGTTTTCCAGCAGGGCTAAGGCAAATCGATAGGCACTATCGCTTGCTTGCGACGAATAAGGTGCAGCATATATAGCTAGTGAAAAAATCATCGTAATTCAATGCTCGCAGCAATGGATGATGACAACAAAAAATGGCAACAAAGGGTGAGAGGACTGCAGTGTAATCGGTGCGCTACAAATAAAAAAGGCACCATTTTCATGGTGCCTTTTTTATTTCTTAATATGGCGGAAGGGCAGGGATTTGAACCCTGGGTGGGCTATAAACCCACGCCGGTTTTCAAGACCGGTGCATTAAACCACTCTGCCACCCTTCCGTTGAGGCGCAAATTATACAGAGGTTTTTCAGATCGGCAATACTCAATGAGTAAAAAAATGCATATAGCGAAGATATTTTTACCTATTTAATTTCCTAAAAACAAAAGCCGAGCATATAGCTCGGCTTTTGTACTGCGGTGAATAACTTATAAACAAAAATTATTCATTGCTTTCCGTTGCAGGTGGCTGCCCTTGTTTTGCAAGACGCGGATCATTTGCCGGGCGTGCAATCGGGCGAGGATTGTGCTCAACACTTGGCGGTAAGCTCGTATCCAACGCTCTTGCTTGTTGACGCACAGGTGCTTCCGTAACGATTTGAATACTGGCAACAGGTTTTGGTGCGCGACGCGGATCATTGCTTGCGCGTACACCGCTTGAATTGTTTTCAGTTTCAATCGGTGCAGTAGCTTCGGGCGCAACAACATCTGCTGCTTGGTTATTCACAGCGGTTGGGAATGTTTCCACGCTAACGGGAGCCGCAATTGTCGATGCGGTTTCAGTGGGTGCAATTATTACAGCAGGCGCACTTATTTGTGGAGCAGCTTCTGCAACCGCAACAACGGGTGAATCAAACGTTGTTGGTTTGGTTTCAGAGATGGCAGCCAATAAGTTTGACTCTATAGCCGCTAACTCATGGGCAACCACGGGTGACGCAATAACTTTTTCTTCTGCGGCGATTGCAGGCGAGGTTACATTTACTTGAACAGCCTCTTGTGCATCAATTGCTTGGTTAACTTGCTTATTCAGTTCAGCTTGTGTACCCGCAAATTCGATTTCAGCTTGCGGCTCGCCTTGTGATTCGCCCGGTACAAAGTCATCGCGACGTGAGCGACGACGTTGTTGTGAGCGAGTGCGGCGGCCGGCAGGGCGTTTTGCAGGGCGGTCATCATCCCCATCAAACTGCGTAGCTTCTGCTTCAGTTGCAACCAGATTATTTTCTAGAATTTCTTCTGCGGCTACAGGTTGCTGTGGACGACGCGGTTCTCTCTGTTCGCGGTTTTCGCGTGGTTGACGATTATTACGGTTGTTGCGATTTTCACGTGTTTCGCTCGTGCTTTCACTTGCGTCGCGGGCTTGGCCGTCACGTTGATTGTTGCGTGGTGGTCGTGGCTCGCGCACTTCGCTCGCATCGCGCTCAGGGCGGGCGCTAGGAGTGCGCGGCTCTAAGTTATCGCTAATCTCGTTCACATCTTTACGGTCGCGGCGACCGCGCGTATCGCGACGATTGCGATTTTGGCTTTGATTGCGATTGCGATTGTTGTTGCTGCGAGTTTGATCGCGTTTTACCGTTTTTTCTGGCTCTTCTTTTTCACCGCCAAAAATAGAAGCGATTGAGCTCATTAACCGAGAGAATAAACCTTCTTGTTTAACAACAACTTGTTCTGGCGCTGGTTGAGACGGAGAGGTTAACTGTACGGCTGGCTTGTTAACCACTAAAGGTTTTGCTTCTTCCTCTTCTTCTTTGGCTTCATCGATATGAGACACAATTTTGTAACTGGTTTCGAGTGTGCCTTCATCGTCGTCGCGTAAGCGTTGAACTTCAAAATGCGGCGTCATCATTTCTGCGTTGGGCACAATCACCACGCGGGTGCTGTTGCGTGTCTCAATACTGGAAATGGTTTTGCGTTTCTCGTTTAATAAATAGGTGGCAACCGAAATAGGGCAGATTGCACGAATTTCTACGCTGCGCTCTTTTTGTGCTTCATCTTCAACCAAGCGAAGAATAGAGAGTGCAAGTGAACGAGTACCGCGAATAGTGCCTTGGCCTTCACAGCGTGGGCATACTTTTGAATGGGTTTCACCAAGCGATGGACGCAGGCGTTGGCGTGACATTTCCAGCAAACCAAAGCGAGAAATGCGGCCAATTTGTACGCGTGCACGATCCATTAAAAGCGCATCGCGCATGCGGTTTTCAACTTCGCGCTGATTGCGCACGGGCTGCATATCGATGAAATCGATAACCACCAATCCACCCATATCGCGCAGGCGCAACTGACGAGCAATTTCATCGGCAGCTTCAAGGTTGGTTTGCAGTGCGGTTTCTTCGATATCACCGCCTTTGGTTGCGCGCGATGAGTTGATGTCGATAGCGATCATGGCTTCAGTAACATCGATCACAATCGAGCCACCGGAAGGCAATTTCACTTCGCGCTGGAATGCGGTTTCAATCTGGCTTTCAATTTGGTAGCGATTGAAGAGTGGAATATCGTCTTGATATAACTTCACTTTGCTGCGGTAATTCGGCATAACTTGTTGAATAAAGCCAGACGCTAAATCGTAGGCTTCTTTATTATCAACAAAAATTTCGCCAATGTCCTGACGTAGATAATCGCGAATTGCGCGAATGATCACGTTACTTTCTTGGAACAAGAAATTTGGCGCTGGATCTTTTTTTGCGGCGGTGTCGATAGACTCCCAAAGTTGCAGCAGATAGTTCAAATCCCATTGTAGTTCTTCAGCACCGCGGCCAACGCCTGCGGTGCGAATAATAACACCCATGCCCTGCGGCACTTCAATTGCGCCCAGTGCATCTTTTAGATCTGCACGCTCTTCACCTTCAATGCGGCGAGAAATACCCCCAGCGCGAGGGTTATTAGGCATCAGTACTAAGTAACGGCCAGCAAGGCTGATAAAGGTGGTGAGTGCTGCGCCTTTGTTGCCGCGTTCTTCTTTATCGATTTGAACAATAACTTCCGTGCCTTCTTTCAGCACATCTTTAATTTTGATGCGGCCATCAGAAGTGCCGGAATTGTTAGTGAAATATTCGCGAGAAATTTCTTTAAGAGGAAGGAAGCCATGACGCTCTGCGCCGTAATCGACAAACGCAGCTTCTAAGCTGGGTTCAACGCGCGTAATGCGGCCTTTGTAAATGTTGGATTTTTTTTGTTCGCGGTTGCGATTCTCAATATCTAAGTCGTATAGCCATTGGCCATCAACCAGTGCAACGCGAACCTCTTCAGGCTGGGTTGCATTAATGAGCATTCTTTTCATGTTGTACCTAATCAATTAGTGAATGCGCTAGCAAACTAAGCGGTTAGGTTAATGAAAATGATTTGTGCAACCTTGTGGACTACTGCGCTACAAATATTGCTCGCAATAGCGGTTGGTGAGGCCAAGGTACAAGGAAGTCGCTACACAGCGCTTGTATCAAATGCACCAAGAATGACTTGGAGCAACCTCATTTAACTCGCAGAGGTAAATCGTGTTTACCTTAATCTATCTGTCGCTTGGCGTAATCGCGTTGTTTTGGCTGGCTTCGCGGCCAGTTAGCAAATGGCATACATCCATTTGCGACACAGCTATAAACAGCTGAACCCACTTATTACTCTGCTCCGCAAGGGAGATGAGAGATGCATTAGTCGGCTAGGAGTCATTCATTTATACGGTGACTTTTTATAGTACTACGGAATAAATGACTCAAGTTTAAAAGATCAATATGTCTCGGATTAATTGGGCGCTTTCACGGAGTGTTTGCGCCTCGAATCCATTAATAAACAATTACGGATTAACAAATAGAAAGCAGAGTTCAACAAAACATTCTAACTAACAATAACGGCTGCAGTTATCAGCGCAAGTGTTACGGTGCCTAAACTATTCATAGCCAGGTCACCAAGTTGGTTTCGCTTGTAAATCGGCCTGTCTTTTGCTCTTGGGCGTGACAATGCCGAATCACTCTACTGTCAGCGGTATTTCCTAGCGGTGCGCCTTAGATCAAATCTAGTTGTGTGCTTATTGAGCACATAAGATTCAATACAACTGCGCGACCCGGAAACCAGCCTGGATCAGCCGGATGACTATAGCAGCTATCCGCAATTGCAGCAATCTCAAGTGCTTAGCGCACCTACTTAAGGTATTATACGCGCCATGAAAACGCTTCCTATTGCCAATAAGCCCCCCCAACAACCAAGTTTGCCTACGCAGGTAAGCTTTGTTTCTGTTGATGACGATCAAGCCGGTCAGCGCCTGGATAATTTTTTAATGGCGCGACTTAAAGGTGTGCCCAAATCCAGAATATATAACATTATCCGCAAGGGTGAGGTTAGGGTTAACAAGGGCAGATCCAAACCTGACTATAAGCTCTTACAGGGCGATGAGATTCGTGTTCCGCCAGTACGGATGGCTGAAAAAGAGCCTGCAACTAAACCCAGCAATACTATGACGACTTTGTTGGAAAACTCGATTCTATTCGAGAATGAAGGATTACTGGTTATCAACAAACCGCCGGGCCTAGCTGTGCATGGCGGCAGCGGGATAAGTCTGGGTTTGATCGAGACACTGCGCCAAATGCGACCCGATGCGCGTTATCTAGAGCTTATTCATCGATTGGACCGCGATACGTCTGGCTGCATCATGATAGCCAAAAAGCGCAGCATGCTTCGCCACTTACAAGCCGCCTTGCGTGAGAAAAATACCAGTGGTATCACCAAGGTCTATCAAGCGCTGGTGATTGGTCACTGGCCCAAGACTTGTCGCCGTGTAGATGTGCCTCTGCTTAAAGTAGAGGTTGCTGATGATGAGCGCGTGGTTCGCGTTCATGCCGACGGCAAACCTAGTCTGACCGAATTTAAGCTGCTGCAGGATTACACCAACTGCTCGTTGGTTGAGGCTCGCCCCATTACCGGCAGAACTCATCAAATTCGTGTCCACGCAAAACATATGGGGCATAGCTTGGTGGGCGATGAAAAGTATGGCGATGATGATTTCAACAAAGAAATGAAGGCGAAGGGTGTTAAGCGTTTATTTCTGCACGCAGCTGAACTCGGTTTTTATTTGCCGGAAACTAAAGAAAAAACGATCGTAAAAGCACCGCTCGCGGCCGACTTAGCGGCTGTGATTAATAAGTTGTCGCCCATCGCACCTTAATTTTAGTGGTCTGCATCTGGAGATTTGTTCTTGCTGTTTATTTTTGATTGGGATGGCACCCTTATAGATTCAAAAGCCAAAATAACCCATTCCATGCAATACGCGGCGAGCGATATGGGTTGGGAGCCGCTTGCAGACCATTTGATTCACAACATCATAGGGCTTGGGTTGCCTGAAGCCATTCTTCATCTTTATCCACAAGTAAGTGATGCTGAGCGTGGGCGCCTGCGCGACTTCTATGCCGCCAACTTCATTCGCCTAGATGAAGAAAAACCCTCAGATTTTTTCCCCTTGGTGCAAGAAACCTTGGAGGCCTTGCGCTCGCAAGGCCATATTTTGACGATTGCGACCGGCAAAAGCCGTAAAGGACTAGATCGTATTCTCGGTGATTTGGATATGGCTGATTACTTTGATGCGACACGCTGTGCCGATGAAACCGCCTCAAAGCCGCACCCATTAATGCTCGAAGAGTTGCTCGCTCATTTCAACGTGGGTGCAGAGAGTGCGGTTATGCTGGGCGATACGGAGTACGATATGGAAATGGCAATGCGGATTAATATGCCACGTATTGCTGTGAGCTATGGTGCGCACCATATTGATCGCTTACATCAATATAAGCCGGAGCTGTGTTTGGATCAGTTTGATCAGCTACTTGGGTGGCATCGCATTAATTAACTCTCGATCATTTTGCCAAAAGTAGGGGGTCAATACCTTCTGCTTTCAGCATCTCCACTAAGCGAATTAGGGGTAGGCCAATCAACGTGTTGGGGTCGTCGCCACTCAGTTTGCTGAAAAGTGCAATTCCCAATCCCTCACATTTAAAGCTGCCCGCACAATCATAGGGTTGCTCGTAAGTTAGGTAATGATGGATTTGATCATCGCTCAGCTCACGAAACTCAACGGTAAACTCTTCCACCTTGACCTGTGATTCGCCGGTGTGCGCATTTAGCAGGCATAAGCCTGTTTTGAAGATAACCTGATTGCCGCTGGCATTGCGCAATTGTGTGAAGGCTCGTTCATAGGTGTGTGGTTTACCGATTATTTTATCGTCTAAAACGGCTACTTGATCTGAGCCAATAATAAGATGGTTGGGAAATCTAGAAGCCAGAGCATTGGCTTTGGTAAGGGAAAGCCGAGCGACTAAAGCATTAGCGCTTTCATCTATCTCTTCGTCTTCATTTAAAAGTGGTCTTTCATCAATATCAGGGCTGGCCCATTCAAAGGCCAAACCTAGCCGAGCAAGTAATTCACGGCGATAGGTGGAGCTGGAGGCGAGTAAAATAAGTGGCATAGGTGCTCTTTTGGTGGTGAAAACCATAAATAGGGGGTTAATTCTACCTGCAAGACACTAAATAGCGCCATTTCAAGAGTTTTTCTTTGACAGACGCAGGGCAGATCCCTATGATGGCGCGCTTATGTTTAAGACCCCCTCATTAAAGCCTCTGCCAAAGCAGGGAGATCCTCGAAAATTTGCCCAACAAGGCATATCGCTCGATGGATTTGTGCCAGTAGCTGCGCTGCCAAGATTGGCGGAATCAGTACAAGAGACTACTGGAGATATCCAGGTAGATTTGGCATTCGGCATTAGTGTGGAGAAGAAAAAGATCGTTACTGGCCATGCATCAGCTGAGCTTACGTTAGTTTGTCAGCGTTGCCTGGATAAAGTAAGTGTACCTGTTGAAAGTAATATCTCGCTGGGTATTGTATGGGATGAAGAAGGTGCCGAGGCTTTGCCAGAGTATCTAGATCCATGGATTACCGGTGAAGGTGTGGCAGATCTTTACGATA
>Ga0164241_10000484_pt1 | contig 72695 bp, 64 predicted proteins | sample OricomyardsoilBY_FD_108780 | JGI IMG/M metagenome (GOLD analysis project Ga0164241, IMG submission 108780) | Backyard soil microbial communities from Emeryville, California, USA - Original compost - Back yard soil (BY) | ecosystem: Environmental > Terrestrial > Soil > Unclassified | place: USA...
GGTGTCGTACTACGGTGCTGAGCCTTTTGCATTTACATACAGTCGCAGTGCAGTGGCTTTGCTCTGTGGCTCATTTGCAGCAGCGCATCTCTATCTGGTTGCTTCAAGGCGCCTTACCTACTCAGTTGCTTTGTTCTTCTATCCGCTGTGTTTATTGCTCGGACTGGCAAGTGAACTTGTTGCACGGGGTAGCGCCAAGGGTTGGGCTCCAGCCACCACCACCGAGGCAGTCTGGGCAAACCTTATCGGGTACAGTGTGCTTGCTGCATTGGTCGCTATCTGCGCAACCTCGTGCTATCGGTCGTTTGCCCGTGGCCGCCACGCCAATGCCTAACAACTCGTCCAAGCGGACGTGCGAAAAGCCGCACGCCGCTTAACTCAAGCGTTAGACCGCAGAGAAAGTATGTCTCTTGTCATCAAGCAAACGCAGGACGGCTATATGGCAAGTGTCACACTGAATCGCCCCGGGTTTCGTGGAGGCTCCAACTCTTGAGAAGACAGGGCCACGGATAAATCGAACAAGATTTCACTCGAGACCCGCGAAAGGGGTAACCGTGACTACGGCGCGAGCTGAATTTTTCATCCAGGCCAACAGCTGTTACCGCGTGCTGCCTGCCCCGCAAAGCTTTTCCAGCAGTTCTCCCTGCACATTGCAAGATGGCTTGCCGCTTGCGCGCGCGTACTGGCCGTCGGGCTGCAGCAACAGCGCACTGGTGTTGTCGGCGAGATAGAGTTCAAGCGCGTTGCGCACGCGTTGCTGAAGTTTCTTGCCCTCGATCGGAAACGCGGTCTCGACGCGGCGGTCGAGATTGCGTTCCATCAGGTCGGCACTGGCAAGGTAGAGGTCCGGCTCGCCGTCGTTGGCGAACCAGTAGACACGGCTGTGTTCGAGGAAACGGCCGATGATCGAACGCACCCGGATGTTCTCCGAAACGCCCTCCACGCCGGGGCGCAGGCAGCACATGCCGCGCACGATCAGGTCGACTTGCACGCCGGCGATGCTGGCCTTGTACAGCGCACGAATCACGCGCGGATCGGTCAACGCATTGATCTTGAGGATGATCTGCGCCGGCTTGCCGGCTCCAGCGTATGCCGCCTCGCGGGCGATCATTTCCAGCAGGCTTTTTTTCAGCGTGAATGGTGCATGCAGCAGCTTCTTCATGCGCATCACCTTGCCCATGCCGGTGAGCTGGCTGAACAGTTTGTGCACGTCCTCGCACAAGGCCTGATCGGAGGTGAGCAAGCTGTAGTCGGTATACAGGCGCGCATTGCCGGTGTGGTAGTTGCCGGTGCCCATATGAGCGTAACGCACCAGCTCACTGCCTTCGCGGCGCTGGATCAGCATCAGCTTGGCGTGGGTCTTGATGCCGACCACGCCGTAGATCACCATCGCGCCGGCCTGCTGCAGGCGCGAGGCCAGCGACAGGTTGGATTCCTCGTCGAAGCGCGCGCGCAACTCGACCACGGCGGTCACTTCCTTGCCGGCGCGTGCCGCATCGACCAGTGCGTCAACGATCTCCGAGTTGGCATTGGTGCGGTACAAGGTCTGCTTGATCGCCAGCACCTGCGGATCCTTGGCCGCCTGACGCAACAGATCCACCACCGGTGAGAACGATTCATACGGATGCAGCAGCAGGATGTCCTGCTTGCCGATTACCTGGAACAGGTCCTCGGCGTGCTTGAGCAGCTTGGGCAGGCTCGGCGTGAACGAGGGATATTGCAGCTGCGGATAGTCCGCGTTGCTGGCGATGCTGAACAGGCGCGCCAGATTGACCGGCCCGTTCACCTCGTAGAGTTCGGATTCGCTCAAACCGAACTGCCGCAGCAGGTAGTCGGTGAGATCCTTCGGACAGTTGTCGGCCACCTCCAGCCGCACCGCATCGCCGAAACGGCGTGAATACAGCTCGCCGCGCAGGGTCAACGCCAGATCCTCGACATCTTCCGGATCAAGCGAAAGATCGGCGTTGCGGGTCAGCCGGAACTGATAGCAGCCCAATACCTGCATGCCGGGAAAGAGTTCCTCGACGTGGGCGTGGATCATCGAGGACAGCATTACGTAGCCGTCACCGCTTTCACAGAGCGCCGGCGGCATGTTGATCAGTCGCGGCAGCACCCGCGGTGCCGGCACGATGGCCAAGCCGGAATCGCGGCCGAATGCGTCCACACCCTCCAGCCGAACGATGAAGTTGAGGCTCTTGTTGACCAGCAGCGGGAACGGATGGGTGGGGTCGAGCCCGATCGGAGTGATCAGCGGCGCCACCTCGTCGCGGAAATAGCGACGCACCCACAGCTTCTGTTTGTGGTTCCACTGCGTGCGCCGCACGATGCGTATGCCATGCGCTTCCAGCTCGGGCAGGATGTGCTCGTTGAGTATCGTGTACTGCCGCTCGATCTGCTTGTGCGCGATCTCGCTGATTTCGGCCAGCGCGCGACGTGGCGGAATCGCATCCGACCCGATCAGTTCGTGATCCAGCGCGATCTGACCTTTGAGCCCGGCCACGCGGATCTCGAAAAACTCGTCCATGTTGCGCGAAAAGATCAGCAGGAACTTCATCCGCTCCAGCAGTGGCGTGTTTTCGTCCATTGCCTGGTCGAGCACGCGGATGTTGAATTGCAGTTGCGACAACTCGCGGTTGATATACAGCCGGCTGTCACTCAGCTCCACCGTAGCCGGCTCCACTGTTGAAGCATCGTTCGCGGCTTCGTTGATGGCTGGCGACGAGGTGTCGGACATGGGGCGGCTGTTCATCGTTTTGCAGTCCAGAGTGGCAGTGCGGCTGGCAGGCGCGAACATGCTAGCGCGCACCCGGTGACGGGTGGGTTCACGTGCCCGAGCCTTGCCTTGATACCTCAGCCTGCGACATTTTTCTTACAGCAGGATGACAGCGGCGACCACGCGAAATTCTTCCACCTGGGCCGACATAACCCGCGCTGGATGGGCCGACTCAGGCGCCGATAACCACCGGCTCGGGTTCCAGCACCACACCGAACAGGCCAGACACACCAGCCACCACCTGCTGCGCCAGCGCCCACAATTGTGCGCCGCTGGCCTTGCCATGGTTGACCAGCACCAGCGCATGGCGGTTCGAGATACCGGCATCAGCTTCGCGCATACCCTTGAATCCGGCAGCCTCGATCAACCAGGCCGCAGAGATTTTGTAGCTGCCGTCAGGCTGCGGCCAGGCTGGCAACGTGGGATGCTCGCGCTGTAAGGCGGCGACAGTCGCGGCATCGACGATTGGATTCTTGAAGAAGCTGCCGGCATTGCCGATCACGGCCGGGTCCGGCAGCTTTTGCGTGCGCAGGTGCACGACGGCTTCGGCAACGTGGAACGGCGCCGGCTTGTCCACACCCATGCGCGCCAATTGTTCGGCGATACCCGCGTAGTCGGTGCGCAACGATCGCTGGCGGGGCAGAACAAAGCGCACGGCAGTGACGATGTAACGACCCGGCTCGCGCTTGAACAGCGAGTCACGATAGGCGAACGCACACGTGGCATGGTCGAGCATGACCACCCGATGCTCGCGCAGATCCCATGCCTCGACACTCTCGATGAACTCGGCCACCTCGCAGCCGTAGGCACCGATATTCTGGATCGGTGCGGCACCGACCGTGCCGGGAATCAGGATCAGATTCTCCAGTCCGGCATAGCCCTGGCCCAGGGTCCAGCGCACGAAGTCATCCCAACGCTCGCCCGCGGCTACCGCAATGCGCGCACTGTCGCCATCGCTCTCAACCTGCACCCCGCGCGTGGCCATCGCCAGCACCGTGCCTTCGAAGTCAGCGGTGAACAGCACGTTGCTGCCCTCGCCCAGCACCAGTAATCGCCCTTCGCGCACGGCGGGAAAATCGAGCAGTTCGGGCATTTTGCTGGCATCACGAATCTCGGCCAGCAGACGTGCTCGTGCATCCACGCGCATGGTGTTGCGCTGGGCCAGCGAGGCATTCTCGATCAGCGTATAGCCGCCCATGTCGACGCGTTCATTCGCCATCCGACACCTCGCGCTGACGGCGGATTTCATTGACACACTCGGCCACCAGCTGCGGCCCGCGATAGACCAGACCCGAATAGACCTGCACCAGCGACGCGCCGGCATCGAGCTTTTCGGCGGCATCGCTGCCATCGAGAATGCCACCCACGCCAACCAGCGGGATGCGACCCTGCAGGCGCTTGTGCATGCCGGCCAGCACCGCGGTGGAGCGTTCGAACAACGGCTTGCCGGACAGGCCGCCCGTCTCGCCACCATGCGGATCATCTGCCACGGCTTCGTGGTCGATCGTGGTGTTGGTGCAGATGACACCGTCAATGCCCGTGCGCAGCAGCACGTCGGCTATGGAATCCAGTTCAGCCTCGCTAAGGTCCGGCGCGATTTTCAGCAGCATCGGCTTGCGCTTGCCGGCCTGTGATCCAAGACGTTCCTGCACCGTGCGCAGCATCGAGATGAACTTGTACAGCGTGGCCTCCTGCTGCAGGTCGCGCAGACCCTGGGTATTCGGCGAGGAGATGTTCACCGTGATGTAGCTGGCGTGGTCGTAAACCTTGTGCAGGCAGGTCAGGTAATCGTTGACCGCCTTGTCATTGGGCGTGTCCTTGTTCTTGCCGATATTGATGCCAAGCACGCCGTGGTAACTCGATTGCCGCACATTGCGCACCAGCGCATCGACACCACCGTTGTTGAAGCCGAGCCGGTTGATCACCGCTTCGTGTCTGGGCAGGCGGAACATGCGCGGCTTGTCGTTGCCTGGCTGCGGCAACGGCGTGACCGTGCCCACTTCGATGAAACCGAAGCCCAGCGCATCAAGCGCTTCGAGATGCTCGGCATTCTTGTCCAGGCCGGCGGCCAGACCCACCGGATTCGGAAACTGGATACCGAACACGTTCACCGGCAGGTCGGCGGGCGGTTTGGCGATCAGATGCGCAAAACCGCTGCGCTGGGCCACGCCCAAGCCATACAAGGTGAGTCGGTGGGCGGTTTCGGCATCGAGTTGAAACAGCAAGGGGCGCAGGATGTCGTACATGGATTGAACCGGTTGGCCCGCGCGAGTGCGGGTGTCGTTGTCGAAGTTTATCCTGCCGTATCCAGCCCGGCAGCCACGCTGTTCACGTCAAACGCAGCGCAGCGTTGGTCAGCCATTGAGCATCTGCCCGCCATCGACTGCCAGCGTCTGGCCGGTGATCCAGCCTGCCCAGGGCGAGGCGAGGAACAATGCCGCATGGGCGATTTCTTCCGGCTTGCCGAAACGTCCGAAGGGAATCCGCGCCAGCGTATTTCGATATACCTCGGGCTGGTCGGTCTTGCGCTGATCCCACAGGCCATCTGCAAAATAGATCGAGCCCGGCGCGATCGCATTGACGCGGATCCGGTGCTCGGCCAGGGCCAGCGCCTGCGAGGTGGTGTACTGACTCAAGGCCGCTTTCACCGCTGCATACGAAGCACCCTTCGGTCGCGGCCCGAACGCGGCAATCGAACTGGTGTGCAGGATGCATGGCTGCGTGGAGCGTTTGAGATACGGCAACGCAAAGCGCGAAGCGCGTACCGCCGCCATCAGGTCCACGTTGAAGCCCACCAGCCAGGCCTCGTCATCATCGGCAAAGCCATAACCGCTGGCGTTGTTGACCAGTATGTCGATGCCGCCAAGTGCTTCTGCAGCAGCGTCGACATATGCCTCGATGGCATTGGCATCGGCCAGATCGCAGCTTTGCGCGTGCGTTGCCCCGCCAAAGGCTTGCATCGCTGTGCGTGTTTCATCCAGCGCCGCCTGCCCGCGCGCGCAGATCGAAACCGATGCACCCGCCGCGGCGAATGACAAGGCGATACTACGGCCAATGCCGCGGCTGCCACCGGCAACCACGACACGCACGCCACGAAAATCGAAGGGTGTCGCCAACGCATCGCCAGCCATCACCGCGCCCTCAGAACCAGTGGCCGAAAGCCATGCCGTAGAAAAGCACGGCGATAAAAATCGAGATAACCACCATGCTCATCGCCAACTGCAGGTAACCCAGCACCAGACCGGCGACGGCCATGCCCTCGCCTTCCACACGATAATCCGGGCCACTGCGACGGATCTCGCTGCGAGCCAGATGACCGCAAATGACCGCCACGATGGCGCCAATGAACGGCAACAAGGTCCAGCTCAGGATGCCGAACACGAGGCTGACGATGGCCAGTGAACTGGTCGTAGTCGGCGGACGCCAGGACGATGGATCACTCATCAGGGACGCTCACAGGTCGAGTCGGAACAGATTAACTACCCGTCACCCCGGCTTGTGCCGGAATGACGGGCATGATGAGTCGTCTTACAGGTCGAACTTGATGCCCTGCGCCAGCGGCAACGAATCGGAGTAGTTGATGGTATTGGTCTGGCGACGCATGTAAACCTTCCAGGCATCCGAACCGGACTCGCGGCCACCGCCGGTTTCCTTTTCGCCACCGAATGCACCGCCGATCTCGGCGCCCGAGGTGCCGATGTTGACGTTGGCGATGCCGCAATCGGAACCGGCCGCCGACAGGTATTTTTCGGCCGACTTCATGCTCTCGGTGAAGATTGCCGAGGACAGGCCCTGCGGCACGCTGTTCTGCAGTTCTATCGCCTCGTCGAGGGTCTTGAACTTCATCACGTAGAGGATCGGTGCGAAGGTTTCGGTCTGGATCACTTCGTCCGAATTCTTCAGGCCAGTGATGATCGTCGGCAGCACGAAGTTGCCCTTGCGCTCGGTCAACGCCTTGCCGCCGGTGGCTACCGTGCCACCTGCCGCCTTGGCCTTCTCGATCGCACCGAGGTAACCCTGCACGGCTTCCTGGCTGTTGAGCGGACCCATCAGCGTGGTGGCTTCGTTCGGATCACCGATCTTGCCTTCGACCTGTGCGTAAGCCTTGACGAGGGTATCGAGCACGTTGTCGTAAATCGACTCATGCACGAACAGGCGACGGGTTGAGGTGCAACGCTGACCGGCAGTACCAACCGAGCCGAATACAATGCCCGGAACGGCCAGCTTCAGATCAGCCGACTCGTCCAGGATGATTGCGTTGTTGCCGCCCAGCTCGAGCAGCGAACGGCCCATGCGCTGGGCCACGCGCTCACCGACCATGCGGCCGACCTTGGTCGAACCGGTGAAGCTGATCAGGCCCACGCGCTTGTCGTCGACGAAGTTCTGCGCCAGATCGCTGCCAGCGTCGTTGAACAGGAAGAACAGATCCGGATAACCACCGTCCTTCAATGCTTCGTTGCAGATCTTCATGGTCGCGATCGCGGTCAGCGGAGTCTTCGGTGACGGCTTCCAGATGCAGATGTCGCCGCAGGCTGCCGCCAGCATGGCGTTCCAGGCCCACACCGCAACCGGGAAGTTGAACGCACTGATGATGCCGACGATGCCCAACGGATGGTACTGCTCGTACATGCGGTGGCCGGGACGCTCCGAGTGCATGGTGTAACCGTGCAGCATGCGGCTCTGACCCACTGCGAAATCGGCGATGTCGATCATCTCCTGCACTTCGCCATCGCCCTCGGGCTTGATCTTGCCCATTTCCAGCGCCACCAGCGAACCCAGCGCATCCTTGTGCTTGCGCAACGCCTCACCACACAGACGCACGGCTTCGCCGCGCAGCGGCGCCGGCGTGGTGCGCCAGACCTTGAAAGCCTCCTGCGCGCGCTTGACGATCACCTCGTAGTCGGCAGCGCTGGATGCATGCACCGTGGCAATCACTTCGCCGGTGGCCGGGTTCACCGGCTGCAATGCACCGGCGTCGGTGGTCTTGGACCATTCGCCCTGACCGAGATAGGTACCGGAATGTTCGGCACCGATACCGAGCGACTTGAGGATGGCGTGGGACATACGTGACTCCTGGGATTCGTGGCACCTGCAGGCGCCGTGAATTGAAAAGGCAATCTGCCATTCTAGCAGGCCCCCATTCGAGCCGCTGGTGATCACCTGGAAGCAACTCGGGTTTTCCTGCAAAGGCTCCACTCCGGATCCAGTGCGCACGATCAGGGGGAAGAGCCTGAAAAGTAGTGGCTCCTCTACCGACCGGCGCAGATCCATATGTGAGGCACCACCGCATGCGGCTGCCGCCCAAGGTCATGACACGGTTGAAGGCGATCCTGATTTGACCATCTGCCCGGCAAAAATTGACCAGGCAAACATGCCAGCAGAAATCGCTCCGGTTGTGGACAAGCCAGTTGCTCGTGAAGCGATTGACAAGCGAACTGAAGTATCTGAACCGCCGGCTGGGGTGGTAAATCGTCAGGCCACCTGATCAGTCACAGCCTTCTCACAAACACCCTTTTTGGACTGCTCCATGGACCAGGTGCGGGACTTGCCCGTCGCACCGCTGTTTCCGGCAGTTGATACCTTTTGCGATGGCTATTCGACTGCCGTATGCGCCTTCACGCCCTCAAATGTGATTTTCACCGGCTCGATGTGGCCATTACTGTCGAAAACCATTTGGTCGATGCTGATCACGCGGTGATTGGCGTCGGTCTCGCTCAGCGGCCGGCGGTGGTAAACGATGTACCAGAGATCATCCTTTTTGACGTGAATGATTCCGTTGTGGCCAGCGCCCCTCGCGACCTTGGGGTTCTGCTTGAGGACAGTGCCGATTCGCTTGAATGGCCCGAACGGCGAGTCGGCCATCGCATAGGCCACCGAGTAGTTCGGCCCGGTCCAACCGCCCTCCGACCACATCAGGTAGTACTTGCCATGACGGCGAAACATCAGCGGGCCCTCAACATAATCCTTCGGTGTGATCTCCTTGAACTTTTGGCCGTCGGGCAGTGGCACGATTGACTTGAAATCGTCACTGAGTCGGGCAATAACGAGGTGGCCCCAGCCGCCATACAGCAGATACCACTTGCCGTCGGCATCCTCGAACACCGTTTGATCAATCGGCTGGGCGCCGTGGTGAAATGCGCCGATCAATGGCTTGCCGATCAGATCGTGAAACGGGCCATCCGGATGCGTGGACACGGCCACGCCGATGCCGCCAGGCTCACTGTCACTGTGGATGTCATTGGCGGAAAAGAAAAAGTAGTACTTGCCATCCTTGTGTGCGATAGCCGGAGCCCACATTGCCCGGTGCGCCCAAGTGACATTCTTCGACGTCAGCACTTTGGAATGCTTGGTCCAGTGCACCAGATCGGTGGACGAAAACGCATCGAAGATCGTCTGCTCGCCGTAAGGAGCTGAGTACGTGGGATAGATCCAGTAGGTGTCGCCGAACAGCTGGGCTTCCGGGTCTGCGTACCAGCCGCGAATGACCGGATTGCCCGCGTGACCATTACGCGCCGCAGGGCCGGCAACGGCCTGATCCAAACCTGCCGACATGCTTGGCGTGCTCATCACGACAACAGCTGCCACAAGACCAAATCCAAGCCACTTTCCAATCTTCATCTATTTTCCTTGTCAATTATCTGACCGCGACGCCAGCCCAGCAGGCATTGCGGTGTCATCTGCGCAAGCATGACGCGCCTGCCTGTTGACACCCACATGGCGCGTTGTCGTGGTTGCACGCGCGTACGTCAAAGCGCAGTTGCGCGAAGAGGTGCACACGCAGATGCGGCTGGCCGAGCAGACCGATCGGGCAGACCATCCCAATGGCATGGATGCTCCGATCGAGATCGCGAAGCGCGACGACCGATCCGCGTGAAATTTATTGTAGTACTATTTTTTGCAACGTCGACCGGTACTCGGCTATCACGGCATCTGCCCTGCTCGTACGCCAGCAGGAGCCTCCCAATTCTGCACGGAGACAACGCATGACCCAGCATGACCCGCTTCAGGGAAGACGCGATTTCCTGCGCGCATCGGGCGCGCTGGGGCTGGCGGCGATGTTGCCTGGCGCGGTGCGTGCGGCAGGTTCCGATGGCGCATCCACGCAGCCGGGCGACTTGGACGTCATTCCCGGCATGTCCGCGTCATCACGCGCTCCACTGGCGAAACAACCTTTTCAGCGATTGCCTGCCGGTGCTATCCGCCCACGAGGTTGGTTGCGTCGTCAGCTGGAGATTCAGGCCTCCGGGCTGGGCGGCCATCTGGATGAAACATGGCCAGACGTCGGACCTGACAGCGGCTGGCTCGGTGGCACGGGCGAATCGTGGGAACGGGGACCATATTTTCTGGATGGCCTGCTGCCGCTCGCCTGGCAGCTGGATTCGGCACCACTGAAAGCCAAGGCGCAGAAGTTCATCGACTGGACGCTGGAAAACCCCTGGCCTAATGGCATGTTCGGTCCGCGAAGCAACGATGACTGGTGGCCGCGCATGGTCATGCTCAAGGTGCTCGTCCAGTACCACGAGCTCACTGGCGATGCGCGGGTGATACCGCTGATGACGAATTATTTTGTCTACCAGTTGGGCGCACTGCCGAAGCGACCGTTACGTGACTGGGGCCGTTCACGCTGGCAAGACGAGCTGCTCTCGGTACTGTGGCTCTACGACCGCACCGGCGATTCGCGGCTGATCCAACTGGCCAAATTGCTGCACCAACAGGGCTTCGACTGGCAGGGCATGTTCGCGGATTTTCAGTTCAAGCAGAAAGTCGACGTGACAAGACTCAAGGCTGAAAGCGACGGCGGCGATGTCTTCATGGAAGACCTTGGCCAGCGCGTGCATGGCGTCAACATCGGCATGGCACTGAAGTCCTCGTCGGTATGGTCGTTGGTATCGGGCCTGGCACAGGATCGCGATGCCGTGCACCACGCCCTCAAGATGCTCGACACGTATCACGGCCTGCCCAACGGCATGTTTTCATGTGACGAGCATCTGGCCGGCCGCAACCCCTCCCAGGGCACCGAATTGTGTACGGTGGTGGAAACCATGTTTTCGCTGGAAGTGGCGCTGGCCATCACCGGCGACCCTGCGTTGGCCGACAGGCTGGAGACGATTGCCTACAATGCGCTGCCGGGCACTTTCACCGACGACATGTGGGCGCATCAGTATGATCAGGAGCCCAACCAGGTCGAATGCAGCCTGCATCGACGTCCATGGACCACCAATGGACCCGAGGCCAACCTGTTCGGACTGGAGCCTCACTTCGGCTGCTGTACCGCGAACTTTCATCAAGGCTGGCCCAAACTCACCCAAAGCCTGTGGATGGCAACCGCCGATGGCGGCATCGCGGCGATGGTCTATGCGCCCTGCACCGTGGATACCGTCGTGCAGCAGATACCGGTTCGGATCGAGCAAGACACCGACTACCCCTTTCGTTCGCGCGTAGACATCGTGCTGCATCCGGCGCGCGCCACCAACTTTGTGCTGAAGTTGCGCATTCCAGGCTGGGCCACCGGATCGACTGTGACCGTCAATGGCCACGCGCAGTCATCGGAGCACGCCGGGCGTTTCGTGACGTTGCAGCGTGATTGGGAGCCAGGCGACACGATCACCCTGACCTTTGCAAGCGCACCGATGACCGTGCCCGGCTTCAACGACTCGGTAAGCGTGCGAGATGGCGCGCTGGTGTTTGCACTGCCTATCGCTGAATCCTGGATCAAGTGGCGCCAGCGTGGCTTGACCGCCGACTGGCAGGTCTATCCGGCATCGCGCTGGAACATGGGCCTGCCGGAAAATGCGAGTTTTCAACGAACCGAGCAACCGATCGGCCCGGTACCATTTTCGCGTCATCAACCGCCAGTGACTCTCAGAGTGGAAGGGCGCCCTGTGGCAAGCTGGAAAGCGGAAGAAGGTGCTGCCGATCCGGTACCACGACGGCCAAAGTCGGATGCGAGCGATCCGCCAGAGATGCTGACCTTGCTGCCTTATGCAGCACCCAAGCTTCGCATTACGGCATTCCCGCTATTGGTACGCGAAATTTCGTGATAGCTGGATAGACATGGTCAAGGCAACGCTGAGTCCTTCGCCTGCGGGGCATACTCCTGGATCAGCGCCTTCTGACTGGCTTGGGCGCTTTCGGCTTGGGCGCGCCGCTGCTCGCCGCAGTGTGGATCGGCTCCACTCAGCCAGTACTTCAGTAGCCATTGGGCCAACACGCCTGGCGACTGGTTTAGAATGGACTACGGTCGTGCAAATCACCTGGGCTCCTGCACTGGACCCGACACACTTTTTGCCCGGCGCTAGTCCAGCATGGAGTGAGCCTGTACGATGTGCGGCGCTTGGCAGGCCATTGCTCGGTACAGGAAACGGAGAAGTACGCTCGGCACGCACCCGGTCACGGACTCAATGCCGTATCAAAACTGGACCAATGGCACAGTTGACGGCACAGTAAAACGCGCAAACCCTTATGCCCTCGTAGCTCAGCTGGATAGAGCGGCCCCCTCCTAAGGGGCAGGTCGGACGTTCGAATCGTCTCGAGGGCACCAGTCACACAAAATGGGGCCGATCATGATCGGTCCCTTTTGTGTCACGAACTGCATGAAAGCATCGAGCAACCTGCCTTGTGCCGTGCCCATTCCGGGCGCTTCTGGGCAAATGCCTCGCGGCCGGGCTGATCGTCATAAGGGTGACGCATCACTTCTAGCAATTCATTGATGCCGGTCGGATCACCCTGAGTTGCCCGGTCGATCACCTGTTGTGCCAGATAATTGCGCAACACGTAGCGCGGATTGGCCTGGCGCATTTTTTCAGTGCGCTGGGTAGCCGATAACGAATCATCCGACAGCCTCGCTGCGTACTCCATCATCCACGCCTCGAATGCCGGCGCCAGTTGTTGCTGTTTGGCCTCGTCGTAGAACGCATCCTGCAGCGTGGCCAGACTGGGTGAGCCCACGTCGATATCGGCCAGTGCGCGAAACCAGATCGTCATGTCAATCTCGCCCTGCTGCAACAATGACTGCAGCGACTGCATCAACGCCACATCACCATCGCGGCATTCGGCCAGACCAAGCTTGGCGGCGATGTTGGTCCGGTCCGCGGCAGCATAGACAGCCGCGTAGTGATCAAGCCCCGCTTGCAGCGGCTCCACTGAATCGAACAACGGTGCCAACGCGCCGGCCAATCGACTGAGGTTCCACCACGCGACGTTCGGCTGCTGGCCGAAGCGGTAGCGCCGGCGCTGTGCATCGGTAGTGTTCGGGGTCCAGTCCGGATCGTAGTTGTCGACCCAGCCATACGGGCCGTAGTCGATGGTCAGGCCGAGTATCGACATGTTGTCGGTATTCATCACGCCATGCACGAAACCCACCCGCATCCAGTGCGCCACCATGATCGCCGTGCGCTCGCACACCTCCTTGAACCACGTCGCATGCAAGGCCTCACCGTCACCATGCAGGTGCGGAAAATCCCGGTGTATGGTGAATTCGACCAGTTGTCGCAACAAGGCTGTGTCACCGCGTGACGCCGGCAACTCGAAATTGCCGAAGCGGATGAATGAAGGTGCTACTCGGCAGACAATCGCGCCCGGCTCGGGTTCGGCATGGCCGTCGTAGAACATGTCGCGCAGTACCGCTTCACCGGTAGTCACCAGGCTCAGTGCGCGTGTCGTCGGCACACCCAGGTGATGCATTGCTTCGCTGCACAGAAACTCGCGGATCGACGAACGCAGCACCGCGCGTCCGTCGGCACCTCGCGAATAAGGGGTCAGGCCGGCGCCCTTGAGCTGCAGTTCCCAGCGATCACCTGCAAAGTTGATCGTCTCACCCAGCGAAATGGCGCGACCGTCGCCGAGTTGACCAGCCCAGTTGCCAAACTGATGGCCACCGTAATTTGCCGCATACGGCTGCATGCCTTCGAGCAATTCATTGCCACCGAACACGCGGGCAAATTCGGCACTGGCGACATCCGCCTCGCTGAATCCCAGCGTTGCAGCCATCTCGGCTGAATAGGCCAGCACACTTGGTGCAACCACCGGTGTGGGCCCCACAAATGAATACAACGCCGATTCGACCTGACGCAGGCGAGCGCCCTGCTCCGGATCACCGGGAAGCTCACGTACAAAGGCGTTGTCGAAGCGAGGAGAAAACATGCGTGCGTTGCCAGGAAAGGGACTGTTCATCCTATATCCCACGACGTGGGCGTTATAGTGCGCGCAGCCCGCCCCCCACGGAAACGCCATGAACAGCATTCCAGACAGCCTCAACAATGACGCCCTGCCCGAAGATGGGCCGTTCATCGCCGACACCACGCGCTGGCTGGAACGCGCCGTGATCGGGCTCAACCTGTGCCCATTCGCCCGCGCTCCGCATGTGCAGGGCAAGATACGCATGCGCGTAAGTCACGCTCGCGATTCCGACAGCCTGCTCGATGATCTGTGCGGCGAGTTGCAAACGTTGAATGCGCTGACGCCTGACGAATGCGAAACCGGATTGCTGATCCACCCGTTCGTGCTCAACGAGTTTCTTGATTACAACGATTTTCTCGACACCGCCGATGCCGCGGTAGAGGCGCTCGGGCTCGAAGGCGAGTGGCAAGTCGCCAGCTTCCACCCGGAATATCAGTTTGCCGACAGCGCGCCGGATGCGATCGAGAACTACAGTAACCGCTCACCCTGGCCCACCCTGCACCTGCTGCGCGAATCAAGCGTCGAGCGCGCGATGGAACAGATGAGCGATACCGACAGCATCTACCGCCGCAACATGGCAACGCTGCAAAGCTTGGGACTGTCGGGCTGGCAGGCGCTGTGGCCTGACGACGAGAGCTGAATAACGCGCACGCAACAAAGCATTCATATGCGCTTGGGTCGAGGCTGTCATGCTGACGCATGCACAACCACCCCGATCCGTACAAGCACAGCATTGATCCCAGCGTGCAATGCAACACCTGCGAAGCGGTCTGCTGTCGCCTCACCGTGGTGCTGATGCCAGAGGATCGTGTTCCCGCCTGGCTGGTCGACCATGACGAACATGGCCTGGAAATACTGGCCAAGGGCGAAGACGGCTGGTGCGCCGCCGTCAATCCGAATACTTCCGGCTGCACCATCTACGCCGATCGCCCGGTCATCTGCCGCAAATTTGCGATGGGCAGCCCGAGTTGTCGTGATGAACGGCACAAGTGGTTTGGTGACAGCATTCCTACGTCGGTGCATCTGCTGTAAGAGCCCGAAAACCGTAGGGCGGGCACTGCCCGCCGATTCATCCCTCACAGATCGAAGGGGTCACGAGCTGGCGGACAGTGTCCGCCCTACACAGCAGTCTCGCTGTCGAAAATCAGCGCGACCTCGGCCGCATCGATAGCCCGCCATTCGCCTTGCGGCAGCTCGCCAACGGTGAGTCGACCAACCGAGATACGCTGCAGCGTCTCGACGTGATTACCGGTCGCGGCAAACATGCGTCGCACCTGATGGTATCGACCTTCGGTCACGGCCAATCGCGCATGACGCGGCCCTAATACTTCGAGCTTCGCCGGTGCCAGCGGCTCCTTCTCCGATTCCAGCATCATCGTGCCACTGGCAAACAGCTCGGTTTCGTCACCGCGCAAGTCCTGCGCCAGCGTGGCTTCGTACACCTTGGTCACCTGGGCCTTGGGCGAGATGATCCGGTGCAGCAGTGCGCCATCGTCGGTGAACAACAACAGGCCACTGGTATCGCGATCGAGCCGGCCGACGCTGGATAGCAGCGGCGAACGCACGTTGTAGCGCGGCGGCAGCAAGTCGTACACCACCCGACCCGGATCCTTGCGCGAGCACGTGACGCCAAGCGGCTTGTTCATCATCAGCACCAGACCCTGCGGCGGATCCAGCGGCTCATCATCGACCCGAATCGTGTCGTGCGGCACCACATCATCCGCATACAGCACCTCGCCATCGGCGTCCGTGATGCGACCGGAGCGAAACAGCCGGGTCACATCCTTGCGGCTGCCGTAACCCAGATTCGCAATCAGTTTGACCAGCTTCATGTCTTGACTCCCAACGCCTCGATTACCTTGAACCCGTCCTGCGTCACCAGCGTGCGCACCTCACGGAACCTCGCCGCAAGCACCGCCTCATAAGGCAGGTGCCGGTTGGCCACGATATACAACCGCCCTTCCGGCAACAGCGCGTCGGCTGCACTGTTGATGAAGGCACGCCCGAGCTCGGGCAGATCCGCGCGGCCCTGATGAAACGGCGGGTTGCTGACGATCGCATCGTAACGATGCGGCAGCCCGCGGGTGACGTCATGCCAATGCACACTGATATCCAGTTCACGACCACATTCACGTTGCACACGCGTCATGTTGGCGCGAGCGGGATCCAGTGCGCGCGCTTCGGCTTCGTACAAATCGATGCTGGTGATATTCGGGCAGCGCATGATCACCGCGCTGGCCAGATAGCCGAAACCGGCACCGAGATCTGCGATGCGACCGTGCAGGTCATCGGGAAGATTGGCTACCAACAGCGCCGAAGCACGGTCGATGCGATCCCACGCAAACAATCCCGGACGACTGAGGTAGCCATCCACAATGGGGCGCGGCGCATCCAGTGCCAGCCATTCGGCCTGCAACTCGACATCGACATCAGCCGCATCTGGTGCACTCCAGAATACGCGGCACTTGTGTTTGGACAGGTGCTGGACGCTGCCCGCCAGCTTCGCCAGATCGCCTTCGCCCGACTTCGCCCCTTCGGCATTGGGCATGCTGACCAGTAACGTGCCGCCAGGCGCCAGATGCGTCAGCGCGCGGGCAAACAAGGCGCGCGTCTCGTCGCGCTGCCGCGGTGGCAGCAGCATGACCAGTGAAAATTTCTCATCCGCCGCCGGCTCGCCCACGCGCAAGCCGCTACGCGCCAGCTCATCGGCGAACGGCATGAAGCTCTGCTCGCACAACCAGCCCGGCTGGGCCATCTGGCGCAAGGCCACTCCTGCGCGCGCGCGCAGGAACAGCGCGCGACCATCTGCTGGCAGATTCAACTCACCGTCGGTGATGGGCCGGAAAAGCGCGTCAAGCACGCCGTCGTCGAGTGTTGCGGTGGTGGACATCGAGCAGGATCGTCAAAAGCAAGGGCGCCCATTCTAATGCGGCGCCCCTGCAAACCTGTCATGACGTGAATCGTCAGGCCGAAGCGCGACCCATGCGCCCCACCCAGCGATACAGCACAAACACAGTTATCGCGAAGGCGCCTCCACCCAGCCACACCGCCGTATCGGCGAAGCCAGGACCGACAACCGCCAGCGGTGCCTGCTTGTTGGCGAAACCAAGCTTGTCAGCGAAGGCGACGATGGCGGCAATCACCACGCCGATGAGGCTCTCGCCAACGATCAGCCCCGACGCCAGCAACACGCCAAGCTGTTTCACCGGCTCGGTGCGCGGACCACGATCGGCCTGGCGGTCATAGAACCAGCCGACGATTGAGCCAACCACGACCATCAACGTACTCACGGTAGGCAGGTAGATGCCCAAGCCCACGGCCAGCGGCGGCAGCCGGAAACGGCTGGTGCGACCGAGCACTTCATCGATGACGATGATGACAGCACCGATCAGGGCACCGACCTCGATCAGGCTCCAGTCGATATTGCCCTGAATCACACCCTGGGCCAGTGCCGAGATCAACCCGGCCTGCGGCGCCGGCAGCGCAGTGGCGGGGTTGACGCCAGGCGCACCGAGAAAACCATAAGCCTTGTTGACCAGGTCAAGCACTGGCGGGATCACCGCCGCACCGGCAACCACGCCGATGATCAACGCCACCTGCTGCTTCCATGGCGTGGCATCGACCAGCTGACCTGTCTTGAGATCCTGCAGGTTGTTGTTGGCAATTGCCGCCACCGTGAACACCACCGAGGTGACGAACAGCGAGAACGCCACCAGCGCCTTGCCGGTTTCCGCGGGCAAATGCGGTTGCACGAATGCCACCAGCAGCAACGAAGCGCAGATCACCACCAGGATGCCGACGCCCGAGAGCGGACTGTTGGATGAGCCGATCAGGCCGGCCATGTAACCGCAAACGGTGGACACGAAGAAGCCCATCAACACCACGAACGCGACGCCACCCACCGCCAGCACGCCAATTTCGCTGCCCAGGCCACTGAGGTTGCCGAAGTAGCCCAGCAACCACGCGATCGGCACGAAGCACGCCAGCGTCACCAGGCCCACGATACCGATCGGTATGTCGCGCTCGGTGCGCGGCAGGTCTTCGGCGTGGCCTGCCTTGCGCACGCGCGAGGCAGCCATCGCGCCAGCCAGACCACTGATTACCGGCTTGACCAGCTTGGCCAGAGTCCAGATCGCCGAAACAGCAATGGCGCCGGCACCGATGTAGCGCACCTTGTGGCTCCAGGTGGCCTGCGCCAGATCCGCCATGGCACCGGTGGCGCCAGCCAGCGCGGCGTAATGCGGCACGCCCCAGCCCCAGCCGATCAACGCGCCGACCAGCATCGCGATGCCGACCGAGATACCCACCAGATGGCCGATGGCGAACAGCGCAAAGGACAGACCAAGATCGAACCCAGTGACACCCCGGTCGCCGACCTTGAAGTATTTCACCACGTCCGAAGCGAACAGCTGCGTGGCCACCACGACGGCGAATACGGCCGAGACGATCGCGCCCCACAACACGGCGAGCAGGCCGGCCCGGCTTTCCTCGGTGGCGGTGTCGGTGCTGTCGTCACCGCTGGCCACCTTCAGCACCTCGGCGCAGGCCACGCCTTCGGGATACGGCAGATCTGAGCCGGTCACCAGGGCACGGCGCAGCGGAATCGAGTACATCACGCCGAGGATGCCACCCAGGGCGCAGACCGCGAACGACAGCCAGAACGGGAAGCCGGTCCACCATCCGATGATGATCATGCCGGGCAACACGAAGATGATCGACGACAACGTACCCGCCGCCGAGGCGATGGTCTGCACGATGTTGTTTTCCTGGATCGTCGAGTCCTTGAAGCCGCGCAGGATCGCCATCGAGATCACCGCCGCCGGAATCGACGTGGCAAATGTCAGGCCAGCCTTCAACCCGAAAAACACGTTGGCCGCCGTGAACAGCACCGTGATCACGACACCGATGATCAGACCACGGACGGTCAACTCGCTACGCGGCTCAACACCGCTGGGTGGCATGACGCTCATGAAAGACTCTCCCCCGATTGAACAATGGCGCTGAAGATAGCGTGGATTCGGCGGCGGCGCACTTCTCATCGGTTGCAGTCAGATCACAAAAAAGTACGCTCCGATTCCTTCGCCCGGCTGCGAAGGCATGTACCGAAGGAGGATGGCGCCAGCCTGGCTCTCGGCGCATTTCGTCACAAAGCCAGATCAAGAGCGCCCCCATCCGCCTTCGGCACCTGCCCCCGCGAGTGGGGGAAGGATGGGCTGCGATGCGGCGGGAATCACTCGCTTCCTCCACCTGCGGGAGAAGGATGGGCTACGACGTGGCTGGAATTTCTCGCCTTCTCCACCTGTGGGAGAAGGATGGGCTGCGGCGCGGCGGGAATTTCTCGCTTCCCCCGCCTGCGGGGGAAGCTGCCGAAGGCGGATGGGGGTGCTCTTGCTCCTGGCTAACGCCGTCACAAATCCAGTTGACTCTCGAACACCCGCCACTCGCCCGACAGCGGATCGACAAACGCCAATCCCTGCGCCAGCAGCTTCAATGGCTGCCGATAATCGCCCGACACCCTCTCGGACAATTCCGGATAGAAGTCGTCATTGAAAATCGCAGCACCCAGCGATGCCATATGCACGCGCAGTTGGTGTTTCTTGCCACTGACCGGGTACAACGCATAGCGCCAGCTTGCCTCGCAACGCTCGATCACCTCGATCCGCGTTTCGCTGTTCGGCTCGCCCGGCGCTTCGCGCATACGAAAGAACGGCTCGCCTGCCACCATCCGGCTGCGCTTGAGCAACGGAAATTCCAACTTGGGCAGCGGCGGCGCCAGTGCCTCGTAGCGTTTGTCGATGCGTCGATGCTGGAACAATGCCTGGTATGCCGAACGAGTGACTTGGTTGGCGGAAAACAACACCAGCCCGGCGGTGCCCCGATCAATTCGATGCAGCGGTGCCAGCTCGGGATTGCCAAGCCGCCGGATCAATCGACGCAGCAAGGTCTGCTCGACGAAACCACCCGACGGAATCACCGGCAGGAAATGTGGCTTGTCCACGACCACCAGATGCTCATCCACATGCAGCACATTCTCGATGAATGGAATGACCGGCTCGTCGACCACTTCGCGGTAATAGTGGATGCGCTGATGGGCGCGGAACGGCGTGGTCGGCGTGATCGCCACACCGCTCGCATCCAGCACCCGCCCGCGGTCAATACGATCAAGCCATTGTTCGCGGGGGATCGCGGCAAAGCGTTCGCACAACGCATCCAGCACGGTCAACCAGGGACCCGCTGGCAGATGCACGACGCTGGCGTCGGGGTCGCGGATAAAGGTTTCGGTCAGGTCGCTCATGCTGCTGACCAGTCTAAACCCCCGTGCAACGCGTAGAATGGGCGGCTGTTGTCTCAAGGCACCCGCATGGCTCTCAACTCCACCATCTACAAGGTCGAACTCCAGGTCAGTGACATGGACCGGCACTACTACGCCACCCACGCCTTGACCATGGCGCAACATCCCTCCGAAACCGAAGAGCGGCTGATGGTGCGTCTGCTCGCCTTCGCCCTGTATGCGCAGGATCGACTGGAATTCGGCAAAGGTCTCAGCGATGAGGACGAGCCAGCCCTGTGGCGCAAGGATTACACCGATTACGTGGAGCTGTGGATCGAGGTCGGCCAGCCCGACGAGACCCGTATTCGCAAGGCCTGCGGCCGCTCCCAGCAAGTCGTCGTGCTCAACTACGGCGGCAACGTGGCCGATATCTGGTGGAGCAAGAACGCTGCCGCGCTGGCACGCAACAAGAATCTCAGCGTGTTCGACGTCTCCGAATCAACCATCGCCGAACTGGTCAAGATGCTGAAGCGAAGCATGCGCCTGCAGGCATTGATCCAGGATGGTCAGCTGCAGCTGATGAACGATACCGACTCAGTCGCCGTCGATCTGGTTCGCCGCATGGAATCGGCCGAGCCCGTAAACTGAAAGCCGCGCGATACTCTTTCCTACCTCTACCAACTCACTGATCTGGAGTCAGCCTATGCGCTGGTTATTGCCCCTGCTTGCCGTCTTCACCCTCGCCGCCTGTTCCGCCGCACCACAGGCGCAAGCCAACGGCAGCATCGACAAGCTCACCACCATCGACCAGAAGGTCGGCACCGGTGCCGAGGCCAAGCCCGGCATGAAAGTCACCGTGCAGTACACCGGCTGGCTGTACGACCAGAACGCCAAGGACAAGCATGGCACCAAGTTCGACAGCTCCTACGATCACGCTGGCGAACCGTTCTCGTTCCTGCTCGGTCAGGGCATGGTGATTGACGGCTGGGATCAGGGTGTTGCCGGCATGCATGTCGGTGGCAAGCGCGAACTGCTGATCCCCGCTGAACTCGGCTATGGCGCTCGCGGTGCCGGCGGCGACATCCCGCCCAACGCGTCGCTGGTGTTTGAAGTGGAATTGCTGGACGTCAACGCACCCTGATCTCTCTCGCGTTGCCAGGCGACATGCGTCGCCCATAACTGCGCAGAGTTGCGGCCCTTGTGGGAGCGGTTTCAACCGCGACAGTCGCTGACATTGTCAGCATGTCGGTAATGAAGTCGCTCCCACAAAAACGAATAGCCTCTGGCGTGGCGATCAGTCTTCCTGCTCAGCCGCCTCGCGCCCCTGCTGGCGGATTATTGCCTCTTCGCGTGCATCGATGATCGACTGCATCACGCTGTCCACATCGGCGATGCTTTCATCAAAGGTAAACTGGCCGGTGAGTTCGCTATCCGGATGCAACTCGCCCAGCTCGTACAGCGCCCACATCTCTTCGCCATAGTGCGTGTCGAGCAGCTCCGGCGCGAAGCGCGACAGGCTGATGGTGATATTGCCCACATCACGGCGCAGCATGGTGCGCGCACTGTTGTTGCCTGAAGCACTGACCGCCTGTGGCAGGTCGATGATCACCGGGCCTTCCGGCCCGACCAGCACGTTGTACTCGGACAAGTCGCCGTGGATCAGGCCGACGCAGAGCATGCGTGCCACCTGCTGCATCAGGTAACGGTGATACTCGCGCGCCGTTTCCGCGCTCAGTTCCACCTCACCCAGTCGCGGCGCCGAATAGCCCTCCGCGTCGGTGACCAGTTCCATCACCAGCACACCGTTGAAAAAGCCGTACGGCTTGGGAACCCGCACGCCGGCCGCGGTGAGCTGGTACAGCGCATCCACTTCGGCATTCTTCCAGGCGTCCTCGGCTTCCTTGCGGCCGAACTTGGTCGCCTTGCCCATCGCGCGGGCCTGACGGCTGCCGCGCACCTTGCGTCCTTCCTGGTACTGCACGCGCGCCTGAAAGCTGCGCTGGGCCATGTCCTTGTAGACCTTGGCGCAGCGAATGTCGTCGCCCGATCGCACTACGTAGACCGAGGCTTCCTTGCCACTCTTGAGCGGTCGCAATACCTGATCGATGACACCGTCATCGATCAACTCCTGCAATCCCTTGGGGGTTTTCATGCGTGCAACCGTTTCGCCGTCAGACAGAAGCGCCCATTATGGCTGATTGGTCCAGTAAACCGGCGAAGCTGCCGGTGCACTATTCAGTTCGACCCTGCCAGTTGCTGTCGTGCGGAGGCGGCGATCTCGAACGAATGCCGCCGCGCCGCATGCTCGAACACATTGGTCGTGACCATCAATTCATCCGGGCGATGACGCTCGATGAAGGCCGCAAGACCTTCGCGCACGCTGTTGGCATCACCGACCACCGCACAGGCCAGTGCACGTTCCAGTATCAATTTTTCCGGCGGCGTCCAGTACGCCTCGATATCGTCGATCGGTGGCGGAATCAGACCCGGGCGGCCACGCCGCAGATTGATGAAGCTCTGCTGCTGGGTGGTAAACAAGCGACGCGCTTCGGCGTCGCTGTCGGCTGCGACAATGTTGATGCCCAGCATTGCATAGGGCTGCTGCAGCCGTGCCGAAGGTTTGAAATCGCGCCGATACAAGGCCAGCGCCTCATCCATCGCATCGGGCGCAAAGTGCGAGGCAAACGCAAATGGCAAGCCCAGACGGGCCGACAACGTGGCGCTGAACAGACTCGAGCCGAGCAACCAGACCGGCACTTCGATACCGGCACCCGGCACAGCACGTACTGCCTGACCCGGCGTGGCTGGTTCAAAGTAGGCAAGCAGCTCTAGCACGTCTTGTGGAAACGCATCGGCGCTGTCGAAGTAACGACGCAGTGCTCGTGCGGTCGGCTGATCGGTGCCGGGCGCACGACCCAGGCCGAGATCAATACGGTCCCCGTACAGCGAGGCGAGTGTGCCGAATGCCTCGGCCACCTGCAGCGGCGCATGGTTCGGCAACATGATGCCGCCGGCACCCACGCGGATGCTTGACGTGCCACCGGCGATGTGCCCGATCAACACCGCCGTGGCGGCGCTGGCAATCCCCGGCATGTTGTGATGTTCGGCCAGCCAGTAACGCTGAAAGCCCAACTGTTCTGCCAGGCGCGCCAGGTCCAGGGTGTTGCGAAATGCCTGCGCCGCATCACTGCCTTCGATTACCGGCGCCAGATCAAGTACGGAAAATGGAATCATTTCGCAGCCTCTCGTCGCGGAAGCCCCTGATTTGGGGTCATTCAGGCGGATTGCCAGCTAGCTCGGCAATCCCTGCTGTTACAGGCCGTGTTCCCGCAATTGCTCACCGCACCACCTACAATAAGGTTCTTTCGTTACGCGGCACCCCAATGACCGAAGCCATCCGTCTCGCCAAACGCGTCGTTGCTCTGCGTCAATGCTCCCGCCGCGAGGCCGAGCAATTGATTGAAGGTGGCTGGGTGAGCGTCGATGGTTCGGTGGTGGAAGAGCCGCAATTCATGGTCGACACGCAGACCGTCACCATCGATCCGGATGCGAAACCCGAAGCCACCGAGCCAGCTACTCTGGTACTGCACAAACCGGCCGGCTACGAAATCAGCAACGCCAGCACACTGGTCACTCCGCTGACGCACTCTCCCGACGATGCTTCCGGCGTACGTCCGCTGAAACGACACCTGCAACGACTGACTGCCCCGCTACCGCTGGGGAAAGAAGCCAGCGGCCTGCTGATCTTCACCCAGGATTGGCGGGTAAACCGCAAGCTCACCGAGACCATCGACCGGATCGAGCAGGAGTTCGAGGTCGACGTCAGCGGTGAATTGATCGAAAACGGTCTGGCCCTGCTCAATCACGGCCTGCGCTTCAACAACTACGCGATGCCGCCGATCAAGGTCAGCTGGCAGAGCGAGCGGCGCCTGCGTTTCGCATTCAAGAAGCTGCAACCGAGCCAGATTCCGCCGATGTGCGAGGCGGTTGGCCTGACAGTGGCAGGCATGAAGTGCCTGCGCGTGGGGCGCATCTCGCTGGCAAAACTGCCAGCGGGACAGTGGCGCTACCTGGCCGCGAACGAACGGATCTGAGCCAGCGTCGATGCAGCGGCAACGCACGTGCAATCACTCTTGTCGTGCCTGCCACGCCGCCAGTGCCTTTTCATAACGCTCGCGCGCCTCGTCATAGATGTCGTACACGCAGCGAATGCAGCCTTCGCCACAGCAATCGGCTGCGTCCGGTTCTTCCGGTGGCTCCGGCATCGGATCGCGCAGGCTGTTCTGGTTCAGCGGTGGGGATTCGGCAGGGCTCACATGGAACGTCCAGCAATGGCAGATCCCGATGGTGCTTCCAATCGGTGTCGAAGCTCAAGCTTGACGGATGCGTGCCGCAATCACGTCAGCATTGGCAGAGCCGCAACGTGCTGCGATCATCGGGCTTCAGGGCAACCAGGGAGATTCACCATGGCTGAGCGCCAACTTGCCAGCGCACGCCTCGTGCGCATGCTGAGTGCTTTTGCATTGACCGTGTTCGCCGCCACCGCCATCCGTGCGATGCCTGCGACGAGCATCACGAAGCCGCACTACCGGGTGGTGGGTTATGCCGTCGCGAACAAGCCGATAAGTGCCTCGCAAGCTGCCCACATCGACACGCTGATCTTCGCTTTCGCCAAGCTGGTCGATGGCCAGGTGGTACTGGATGCCGATGCCGCCCGACGGCTGCAAACGCTCACGGCGCTGAAGGCAGACCATCCGCAACTCAAGGTCGTCGTATCCGTCGGTGGCTGGGGTGTCGGCGGATTTTCCGAGGCCGCCAGCAGCGATGCCGCGCGTCAGCGCTTTGCCGACAGCGCCGCGCAGATGCTCCTCGCCAATCATGTCGACGGGCTCGATGTGGACTGGGAATATCCTGGCCATGACGAGGCTGGCATCACGGCGAGCAGCAAGGATCGGGAACACTTCACGGCCCTGTTGCGCACCGTGCGCAGCACGCTCGACAAGTTCAGCAGCACCCATCACGCAGGGCATTACAGCCTGAGCATTGCCGTCGCCGATGGCCCGTATGTCGACAGCGTCGATATCGCCGCGATCGAGCCAAGCCTCGACTGGTTCAACATGATGACCTACGACTTCGTCAATTCGATGACTGCCACCACCGGTAACCACAGCGGCCTGCATGCTTCATCGCTGGCCGCCGCCGGTGCGCGCAGCACGGACAAGGCCGTGCGGCAGTTTCTGAAGGCAGGCGTGCCGTCACGCAAACTGCTGATCGGTGCAGCCTTCTATGGCCGCGAGTTTGCGCAAGTGAAATCGCCACATCACGGCTTGTATCAGGCTTATGGTCAATATCAGGGTGAGCATCCGTGGCCTGAACTCAAAAGCAGCTTCATCAACAAGAACGGCTTTGTGCGCCATTGGGACGCCGCGGCCAAGGCGCCGTATCTGTGGAATGCCGACACGAAGCATTTCATCAGCTATGACGACCCGCAATCACTCGCCGCCAAGGCTGCCTACGTCAAGTCGCATGATCTGGGCGGCATCATGTATTGGGAGCAAAGCCATGATCCGCAGGGTGAGTTGCTCGATGCGATCTGGCACGGCCTGCAGTAGGGTTCGGGACTGGTTCGGGGCGGCACTAATCATGGGGCACGAGCATGCACGAGACGCTGATTCATCCGGAAAACACAGCCAATCTCTATGCGCACGTGCGCATCCTGATGGGGATGATCGTGGGCCTGGGCCTGACCCACCTGCTGCGTCATCTCGCGCGCATCGTCGAACAACCCAGACGCCACGGTGTGTATTGGGTGCATCTGGTCTGGGCGCTGTCGATGTTTGTGTTCATGCTGCACTTCTGGTGGTGGCAATTCCGCCTGTCCACGCTGATTCCGCAGTGGACCTTTGCCCTGTACCTGTTCGTCGTGATCTACGCGCTGCTGCTGTACCTGCTGTGTGCGCTGGTATTTCCCGAAGGCATGAGCGAGCAGCAAAGTTACCGCGACTACTTCTATCAGCGACGGCAGTGGTTTTTCGGCCTGCTCGCCCTGGTTTATGTGGTTGACTATCTGGATGGCTGGATCAAGGGCAGCGGTTTCGTGCATACGCTGGGTGACGCCTTCCCCTGGCGCAACGTCGCTTACGTAGCAGCAGCACTGGTCGCCATGAAGACGGACAAGGCGTGGTACCACGCCTTGTTCGCCGTGTGCGGGCTGTTGTTCCAGCTATGGTGGATCGTTCACCAGTACGAAGTGTTGTAGGGCTACTTCACCGGTTTGCGGAAGCGATAGATGAACTGATCTGTGTGACCACGGATCGACTTGTCGAACACCTTGATGTCGTGTGGGTCAGCCGGGTTGCGCAGCGCATTGCTCTCGCCGTCGAAGACGAAGCCGGCAGCTTCCACCTGCTTTTTCACGATTGCCGGATCGATGCGGTGCAAGGTATCGGTATCCGCCATGCCGCTACCGGCAGACGCCACGTGATCAATGATCACGAACAGCCCGCCCGGTTTGAGCGCATCGAAAACCTGCTTGTCGAACATGACCGGATCGACCTTGTCCATGAATTTGTCCGGGTAGTCGTGGTAGTTCTGCGAGGTGAACACGAGATCCACCGGCACCGGCGAAGTGAGCTGGGCGGCCGGCTGGGTCAACACGCTGACGTTGGCATAGTGCGGATCGGTGGCAAGCTTGTTCGAGCCGGTGACGTCATCGATATCTTCCTTCGCATACTCGTTTGGCCAAAGCATGTAGACATGCCCCTGTGTACCTACGATGGCGCTGAATACACGCGTGAAATAGCCACTGCCGGGGATCAGTTCCAACACCTTCTGACCCGGCTTGACCTCGGCGAACATCATCACCTGATCGATCTTGCGGCGGGCATCATTCGATCTATCGGCCTGTCGGGCCGGATCGTTGACGCCCTTCTCCACTACGGCATTGATCGCGTCACCAGATGAACTGGAAGCGTGGGCAAATGCCATCGTGGGCAAGGCAAGGGAAAGCAGCACAGCAAGAACGGTCGGACGCATGACGGATCTCCGCAGTGGGTTCAGGAATCCCGATTGTGCTCCCGACTTGCGGCAGTCGCCCTGTGTCGTATGGCACAGGGCATGATCCGCGGCATGACTATCCGCGGATAGGTCACGTCTGGCAAAGTGTGGCGGTTCATTGCGGCAACCATCCTGGGGAATCTTCGATGCGATCGTCTTTCCGGCCTTTACTGGCCATCTTGCTGTTGCTCGGCTATTCCGGCGTGCAGGCCGCTACCACGGCCAGCGCCGCCAGCGATTATATGCGCGATCCGGCACAGCCTATCGACCAGGGCTATACGGCGCAGATCGCAAGATTCACCACCGATCCGTCATTCAACACGCCGCTCACCGATTACCTGCCCGCCTCGACCAGCGTGCCGACACCGGAAAAGGTGCTCGGCCACATCGCGGGCGCAGCCGATTACCTGCCCTATTCCGCCGACGTCTATCGTTATTTCCGCGCGCTCGCCGCCGCCAGCCCGCGAGTGAAAGTGTTCTCGATCGGCAAGACCGAGGAAGGTCGCGAGATGATCGCCGTGGCGGTGGCGGACGAGAGCCTGCTGGCCGATCTGGATGCCAACAAGGCGCGTCTGGCCAAGCTTGGCGACCCGCGCACCATCGGCATGGATGACGCCGTAGCCGAACAGCTGATCGCGCAGTCCACGCCGGTCTATTACATCACCGGCACCATCCATTCGACCGAGACCGGCTCACCGACTGCCTTGATGGAACTGGCTTATCGCCTCGCGGTCGACAACTCGCCCTACATCAAGCACATCCGCTCGCATGTAATCACCCTGATCACACCGGTAGTCGAGGTCGATGGCCGTGACCGCATGGTCGACCTGTACAACTGGCATCTCGCTCATCCGGATCAGAACTACCCGCCCTTGATGTACTGGGGCCACTACGTCGCCCATGACAACAATCGCGATGCGATGGCGATGACACTCGCCTTGACCCGCAACGTCGCCGACACCTATCTGGGCTGGCATGCGCAGGTGTTGCACGACTTGCACGAATCGGTGCCATTCCTCTACGACAACACCGTCGGCGACGGCCCATACAACGCCTGGATCGATCCGATCCTCACTGGCGAATGGCAGCAACTGGGCTGGAACAACGTGCAGGAGCTGACCAAGCTCGGCATGCCCGGCGTATTCACGCATGGTGATTTCGATACCTGGAGCCCCGGCTATCTGATGTTCATCGCCGCCATGCACAACGGCATCAGTCGATTGTATGAAACCTTCGGCAACGGCGGCGCGGATACCCAGAAGCGCATTCTCGATCCCTCCGAATATCAACGCACCTGGTATCGCCCGAATCCGCCGCTGGCCGAAGTCACCTGGTCGCAGCGCGACAACAACAACTATCAGCAGAACGGCCTGCTCACGGCGCTCGATTACTTTGCAAACAGCGCGCCGCAGTTTCTCAAGAATTTCTACTTGAAGAGCAAGCGCTCGATCGAGAAGCCCACGCAAGCCGGCCCAGCAGCCTACGTCTTTTCCGCTGGCGGACCGCGCAACGGTTCACGCGCACAACTGCTGCGCATCCTGCAGCGGCAGCATGTCGAGATCAGCCGTACCACGTCGCCGGTCACCGTACAGATGCCCAGGGCCGACAAGGAAGACAAAACCATGACGCGCAGCTTTCCTGCCGGCAGCTATGTGGTGCGCATGGATCAGCCCTATTCACGCATTGCCGATGCCTTGCTCGACCGCCAGTACTGGTCGCCGAATGACCCACAACAGCATCCGTATGACGACACCGCCTGGTCGATGGGCGATCTGTTCGATGTATCGGTAGCCCGCGTCACCGACGTCGCGATCCTGAAAGCACCGATGACCACCCTGAGCGAAGCGGTGACGGTACCGCAGGGCCTGGCCGCTATCGACCTGCCTCGCGCCAGGATGCCGCGCATCGCGCTGATGCACACCTGGCTTGATACGCAGACCGAAGGCTGGTGGCGCATGGCACTGGATCAGCTGCAGGTGCCTTACGATTACATCAGCACCCAGGATATCGCCAGGCTCGGCGAGCTGCGTTCGAAGTACGAGGTGATTATGTTCGGCCCGATCGGTGGCGCCAGCACCCAGATGATCGTCGATGGCCTGCCGATGTGGGGCAAGCCGATGCCATGGAAAACCACCTCGCTCACCCCCAACCTCGGTCATATCGACAGCACCGACGATATCCGCCCTGGCCTTGGTGGTGAGGGTGTCGAAAAGCTGAAGCAGTTTGTACGCGACGGCGGTCTGTTGATCACCGCCGAAGATACCGCACGTTTCGCCATCGACCAGGGAATGGCGCCAGGCGTGTTTGTCACCCGCAACCAGAATCTCAAAGTCGTTGGAAGCGTGCTGCAAGGGCAGTTTGTGGACAGGAGCAGTCCGATTGCCGCTGGATATACGCGCGATGATCTGGCGCTGTACAGCTCATCTGGTCAGTCATTCACCATCTCCAACCTGATTACCGGAGATCGGGGTCTACCCAACGCCAGTGACTTCGAACGCCCCACCGGTCGCGGTGGCCCACACGACACGGATACGCCAGAGGGCCGCCCCAGTGTTGATGCTCCAGCTCTACCTGAGGCCAAGCCATGGCAGGCACTGCCGTTGAATGTCGAGCAGATGCGCAACAATTCATGGCTGATTCCGGCCAATCAAAAGCCGCGAGTCATACTTCGCTACGCCGATGCGGACCAGTTGCTGATTGCAGGTCTGCTCGCCAACGGCGATGAAATGGCGGGACATGCCGCCGTGGTCGACGCACTTTATGGCAAGGGCCATGTGCTGCTGTTCGCCAGCAATCCAATCTGGCGCGGCGAAACCATCGGCAGCTACCCGCTGGTATTCAACGCCATCGTGCACTTCGATCAACTGGACAAGACGTCGGGCAAATAGGCTGGTGCTGGCGCAGGGCCGATCAAACACTACGCAGGAAGAATTCGACACCGTCGCTGACCCGAACCCGGTTGCGGCCGTCGCGTTTGGCTCGATAAAGCGCGTCATCAGCAGCCACCAACAGATCACGCATCTCGTAACCCGTGTGCGCGGTAGAGGCCACACCGAAACTGGCTGACACCACCAGGTCAGGTTGCTCATCACGGCGTGCCGATGTGGAAATCGCGCGCCTGATAAGTTCGACGCGCTCGACCACGCGTTGCAGGCTGCAATCCGGCAGCACGATGCCAAACTCCTCACCGCCAAGTCGACCGAAAATATCACTGGAGCGCAAATGTGCCTGGCAAGCGGCCACCGCGTTCTTCAACACCTGATCACCGGTAGCATGACCATAGGTGTCGTTCACTGCCTTGAAATGATCCAGGTCGAGCAATACCAGACAGACCTCGCGCGATGACTTGCGGCAATACTTGAGCTGTAATTCCACCTCATTGATGAAGTGCTGGCGGTTGTAGATCCCGGTGAGGCCGTCACGTCGTGCCAGCTTCATGAAGCGAAGCTGCGAACGCTTGACGCGATAAGCCCAGAAAGCAATGAAGGCAAGCACGGTAATCAACAGAATGATGTACAGCCGGCTTGTTTCTGAGGCCTTGGTGTTGAGTGTCTGCTGCAACTGCAAAATCTTGTTCTGCTTGCCCAGGGTCTCAACCTGAAGCTTGTTGGCTACCAGTTGCTGCTGCACGGTCTGATAGGCCAGCGCACGAGCATTCACGGCGTTCAGATAGCCCTTGTTGGCGTCCTGATATTTCTCGTGATAGTCGAGTGCCTTGCCCAGGTTTCCCTGCTGCTTTTCGAGCTGATACAGGACCTTGTAGGCAACGCTCAACGGCTCGCCGGACTTGTTACGCGCACGCTGGGCAACCACCGCCAATGCCGACTGCCGCGCCAGCCCAGGGTCGCCTGCGTCCAGGTATGCCTGTGCCAGCAAGGCATCGAACTGGGATATCAGCTGCTGATACTTGCTGCGCTTGACCTCTGCGTAATGGGATTTCAGCATTTCTATGGCTTTTTTGCTCTGGCCCCGTCTTAGTGCCAAGCTGGCCTCGTAGTACCTGATGCTGTTGCTGTACAAGATGTCATTGGCACGGTTGCAAAGCTCAATACCCCGTGCAAGCTGCTCGTCGATACCATCCAACCTGCCGCTCTTGTACAGCGCAGCAAGTCTGGCGTGGTCAACCTTGCAACTGTAGGAACCAGGGCTTTCCCGAAAAACCTGGTCGGCGTAATTGAACGCCAACTCGTATTGACCAGCCTCTTCGTAGAGATAGGCCGCAACCACCAGCGCCTGGCCGCGGGCATCCGGATCGGTGATATCCGGCAACTTCGCGAGCAGGCGACTCTCTCGCTGAAACGCTTCTTCAAATCGAGAACGTTCCGACAGCGTATTGACCAGCAACACGCCCGCACGAAAACGAAGAGTTTCGTCTTGCGCATGATCCAGCAGTTCATGGGCAAGCTCATCGGAAGTCTCGTAATCGCCGTGATAGCCAGCTTCCCATCCCTGCAGGTAATGCAGGTATTCGAGCTGATTCGGGCTCAATTGAGTGCTGACATCGTCCAGCTGATCGAGAATTTGCGTGAACAATGCCTGATCCGACAACTTGATGCTGTCGGCTTGCTTGAGCAACACCATCGGGTTGTTGGCCGGAATCGGGGTGCCAGCAACGACCTGGCCTGCAAACAACAGTCCGGACAGGATCCACCCTGCAATGAGCAGCCGACGATTCGTGCCGGACGGGGTCATTGACTAGCCCGACTGCGCTACAGCGACGAGGACAATGCCTGCCGCACTGCCTTGTCGGGAAGCAATCCAGGCTGACGCCCATGCAGAATGCGCCCACGCCTCGTGGCGAGGCGAGGCGCTTTGCGGCACACATCCTGAAAGCCTGACAACACCCAACATCCATCCCCCTGACTGTCGTTGCCCTGACCAGCATCCCGGAGGATCAATTCGCTGGCGTGTCGCGCCAGCGAATTCTATCCCTCTCAGGCACGCTTCTCCACGTACTCGCTTTCATCTGTGCCGTCAGGAGCAAACTCGTTCTGCATGACCGCAGGAATCATCAGGCAACAGACATTATTCGCACCTACCAGATCGGCGAGGCGTTTCTGATCCTTCGCCAGCACAGCATCACGCACTTCCTGAACGAGCTTCATATCCGCCAGCATATGCTGCATTTCTTCGTCTGAAGCATAGCGCAGCTTGGCATCCTGACCGATTGTGGCAAGAAAATCGACGATATTCGACATGGCATTATCTCCTCGGATGTCCACTTGGATGAATACGCGGACCGGTCGAAGTTCGGCCTGATTACAGTCACCCGACGATCAACCTGGAAGTCCGCGCCAATCCATCCTAGGCTTGCCGATCAGGGGTGCCTGCCTATTCGGTCACAAATTACCTGCCTGGCGCGAAGGGCACTTTCTGCCCCTCGGTCGTCCCCAGATCAAGTTTGAGGGAGGCTCTGAGCACAAGCCTCAAGGCGCATGCCGGACCGCCCAGGACGGTCAGCTTCGAGGAACGGCGAAGTCGGAGGACACACGGTCAAGAGCGTTGTCAGCTCGGTGTTCTGCGACCTGCCAGCAAAACAGGCAAAATACACGGCTGGCTGCTGTCCATATGGCCCATGCAGCCTTTCCCACCACGGATCTGATCTTGACCACGATGACGGCACCCACCCTTGATGAGCAGTCGCTGCTCGAACGCTTGCGCACCACCACCGACCTGCTTGAGGCCGTGGCAGCGGACCATCAGATGCTGGAGGCGCTGCCTGCAGACAGCCGCCAGCGTCTGCTACAAGCGGTGGCACGGGTCTATCACCCTGATCCCGCGGAGCGTCGGATCAAGCTGAAGGCAGCACAGAAGGCACGTCACGCGGCCAAAGTACGGGCGGAAGAAAAAGTACTCAACAACACCGGCATCCGCGAGTTGCGCCGCAAACCGGTATTCAGTACACCGAGCGTGTTCGCGCCGGAAGGGTTTGAGGCACACGACGTGCATGGTGACACGCCACAGCCGCGCGAATCGGTCGAGCCGCAGCACTGCTACGTGTGCAAGCAGAAGTACACCAGCATCCACTTCTTCTACGACCAACTCTGTCCTGCCTGCGCAACGTTCAATTATGCCAAGCGCACCGAGCTGGTCGATCTACGTGGCCGGGTTGCGCTGCTCACTGGTGGACGGGTCAAGATCGGTTATCAGGCTGGTCTGAAACTGCTACGCGCTGGTGCCGAACTCATCGTGACCACGCGCTTTCCACGCGACTCGGCCGCACGCTACGCCGATGAGCCCGATTTTGCCGAATGGGGCGACCGGCTGCAGGTATACGGCCTCGATTTACGCCATACGCCGAGCGTCGAAGCGTTCTGCCACGAGCTGCTCGCCACCCGCCAGCGACTCGACTTCATCATCAACAACGCCTGCCAGACGGTGCGCCGACCGCCTGATTTCTACGCGCACATGATGGAAGGCGAAACCACGCCATTGCGGGATGTGCCCGAACATCTGCGCAAGCTGGTGGGTCATTACGAAGGCCTGCGCGGTGCCGAGCTGTTACCGGATGCAGCCAACGCGACGGCGCTGGCATCGCAAAGCAGCGACCACGCACCCGGACTGACTCGCGCGGCCGAACTGTCCCAGCTGCCACTGCTGCCTGAGGAATTGCTGGCACAAAGCCATTTGTTTCCGGAAGGTCGACTGGACCAGGACCTGCAGCAGATCGACCTGCGCCAGAAAAACTCCTGGCGCATGTTGATGGCCGAAGTACCCTCGGTCGAGCTGCTCGAAGTGCAACTGGTCAATGCGATCGCACCTTTCATCATCAATGCGCGATTGAAGCCGCTGATGTTGCGCACGCCCGAACGCGACAAGCACATCGTCAACGTGTCGGCGATGGAGGGGCAGTTCTACCGGAGCTTCAAGACCACCCGGCACCCACACACCAATATGGCCAAGGCCGCGCTCAACATGATGACGCGCACATCGGCAGCCGACTATCACAACGATGGCATCCACATGAATAGCGTGGATACCGGCTGGGTTACCGACGAGGATCCGGCCGAGCTGGCAGCGAAGAAGGTGCTCGAGGAACGATTCCATCCACCGCTGGATATCGTCGATGGTGCCGCGCGCATCGTCGACCCCATCATCAACGGCATCAATACCGGCGAGCATGTCTGGGGACAGTTCCTCAAGGACTACAAGCCGACGGACTGGTGATCAGGCTATTTCGTCATCGGGAACGACAAGTAACAGCTAAAAAGCCCGGCACCTTCCGGGGCCGGGCTTTCTAGCTGAAATCAGCAGAGTGGATTGATCAAGTCATGCTCAGCTTGCTGCAGACAGTACGAGGTCTCGCCCGCACAACCACTCTGGCCCGCAACGCTTACTGCTGGCTTGCACCAGCCGCGCAGTTGTCCGGAGCACAGCTGAAGTTGACGTTCATGCCACGGCCGACGATGACCTGTACGTTGGCAAACTTTTCGATCGCGGTGCCGTCCTTTTCCAGGGTGACCATGTACTTGCCGACCGGCAGCGCACGCAGGCTGTAACGACCTTTGTCGTCAGCGATGACGGTGCGCTGGGTACCGTTGGACGTGCTCTTGGCGACAATGCTGTCGCCCGCCGGTGCCTTGCCGAAAATATGACCAGCGGTTGCCTGGGCGTGAACCGATGCCGAGCCGGCGGCACCACAGACGCCGATGACGCCGGCCAGCACCAGACCCAATGCCGAGAAACCACGGCGATGCTGCGAATGGCTGCTTTTGATTACGCTGCTGTTGTTCATGTCACTTCCTGATTCTATTGAAGAAATCTTGGGGAATGAGCCAGCCGAATCATTCTGTCACTGGCTCATGGGGATTTTTGGATGACTCTGCCGCGCAATCAGACGATTGATTGATCGTTTGCCGCGGAGCATGTTTTGTTCATCCAGGCCATCAAACAGGTGGTTCGAACCAAGCGCCTGACTGACCGCGCGAAGGCTACGCTGAGTTGATCTCGTGGCTAAGGGTCAAAGGTCACGATGGTCAATCAAATAGACCATAAGTCATGCATGCCGAAGCACGAATCGGGTCCAGGCACATGCAGCACTACCAATGCTTAATCCGCTTGTTTATGGCTGCACCACGATTGCCATATCATGCAGTGCCATGGCGATGAAAGTCACAACTATCCACATGCAGCCCGGATGCAATGCGTGCGCTCCCGTTACGTGCCGTCATGAATAATTTCGATCTGTTCGGTGATGCGATAGCTCAACCAGGCGCAGACGAAGTACTGGCTGACGGCGTCCTTTTGCTGCGTGGCTTCGCACATGGCCATGCACCGGCATTGATCTCCGCCATTCAAAAGATTGCGGCGCAAGCGCCCTTTCGACATTTACTCACCCCCGGCGGTCAGCGCATGTCAGTAGCCATGACAAATGCCGGATCACTGGGCTGGATCAGCGACCGTCACGGCTATCGCTACGCTGCCGATGACCCGCTCAGCGGCGAGCCATGGCCTGTCATGCCTGCATTGTGGAAGGTGCTGGCGCAGGGCGCGGCAGCGCGGGCAGGCTTCGTCGGCTTCGAGCCTGATGCCTGCCTGATCAATCGCTACGAGGTTGGTGCACGCATGGCTTTGCATCAGGACCGCGACGAATGCGATTTCGGTGCGCCCATCGTTTCCATTTCGCTCGGTTTGCCGGTGATGTTCCAGTTCGGAGGCTTCGAGCGCGGCGTACGTCCTGCGCGCATTCCCTTGGCGCACGGCGATGTGGTGGTATGGGGCGGCCCGGCCCGCCTTCGTTTTCATGGCGTGATGCCACTCAAACCCGGCAATCACGCGCTGCTGGGAGAGTCGCGTATCAACCTCACCTTCCGTCGCGCCGGCTGACAACCTGTCCAACACAGACGGTTTGGTACGCTCGGCGCTTCCCAAAACTCTGAGGCAGGCATGACATCGACTCTCGGTATCCACACCATCGACACCGGATTCTTTCGGCCACAGTTCGACGCGGCTTATCTGGTGGTCGAAAACGGCCGCGGTGCCTTCATCGATTGCGGCACCAACCATTCCGTGCCCCGCATGCTTGCGACACTGGATGAAGCAGGCCTGTCGACCAATGAGGTGGACTGGCTGATTCTTACCCATGTACATCTGGATCATGCCGGCGGTGCCGGTGAACTCATCGCTCAATTGCCCAACGCACGACTGGCCGTGCATCCGCGAGGTGCTCGGCACATGATCGATCCGTCCAAGCTGTGGGCTGGTGCCAGCGCGGTTTATGGTGAAGCAGTCATGGAACGCGAATATGGCCGCCTGCGACCGATTCCGGCCGAGCGCGTCACCGAAGCTCATGATGGTTTTGAAATCGACCTGGCTGGCCGCGTATTGCGCTGCATCGATACGCCTGGCCACGCCAAACATCACAACAGCATTCACGATGTGCGAGCCAACGTCTGTTTCACCGGCGACGTATTCGGTTTGTCATATCGCGATTTCGATACGGCTAGTGGCCCTTTCATCCTTCCGACCACTTCACCGGTACAGTTCGATCCCGAAGCGTTGCATGCCTCGATCGATCGACTGGTCGCATTGAAGCCCGAGGCGATGTATCTCACCCATTACGACCGGGTGGAGGATGTGACCGGGCTGGCAGGTGATCTGCATAAGCAGATCGATGCGATGGTCACGCTGGCGCGCGGGTTGAAAGATAGTGAGGATCGGCATACCGCGCTGGTCTCCGGCCTCACTGACCTTTATGCCACCCGCGCCGAAGCCCATGGCTGGCACCGGGGACGCGAAGCTTTGGTGGAACTGCTGCACATGGACATCGAACTGAATGCGCAAGGGCTCGAAGTATGGCTGGATCGCTGAGGCTCAGGCCAGCCGCGTGCCGTTGGGTACAGGCCGCTCGATCGCGGTCAGTACGACGCCTTCATCGGTCGAAAACCCGGTCAGCAGGAACTGCGATAGAAAGGGACCGATCTGTTTTTCGGGGAAATTGATTACCCCAACTACCTGCCGTCCGAGCAATTGCTCCGCACTGTAGATGGCGGCCACTTGGGCACTGGTTTTCTTTTCACCATACGGGCCGAAATCGACCCAGATCTTCCACGCTGGCTTGCGCGCCTCAGGAAATGCCTCGACCCGGGTGACCGTGCCGGCGACCGTGAGGACTTTCTGGAAATCCGCCCAACTGATTTCAGCCTCTGTTGATCCGCTCATCCTTCCAACCTTGTCTTGATACCGTCGCGTGCCTGCTGCCACCAGTAGCTTGCCTGAGCGGCAAGATATCCAGCCGGTCGATGCACATTGTGTAGACCGTAGTCGGCAAATTGCCGCCATCCGTCGTCACCTTCTGCAATCGCAGCGGCAAGTAATTCGCCCGCTGCACAGGTTGGTGCCAGACCGTGACCTCCGAACGCTTGCGCCCACCACAAGCCGTGCTCCTTGCCGCTTGAATCACCGCCAATCTGCGGCATTTGATGTCGCGCGTAACTCATCAGGCCGGACCAGGCATAGTCGATTTGCACGTCACCCAGTTGCGGGAACACGCGCAGCAGATCATTTTTCAACAACCGCCGCACCGCTTGCGGCGAACGACTTCGTATCGAAATTCGCCCACCCCAAAGCAACCGGGTATCTGGCAACGGGCGGTAATAGTCGAAAGCAAAGCGACTGTCGTAAACAGCAGCGCGGGTCTGCAGACACTGCGCCAACCTGCCGCCCAACGGTTCGGTCACCATGACGTAGGTAGCTATCGGCAGCACCGAGCGATCAATCGCACGATGCAATCCCGCAAGATAACCACCGCACGCCAGCACTACCTGATCCGCCAGCAACTCGCCTTGATCGGTACGCAAACACCATTGCGCGCCCTGTCGCGACAAGTGGCGAACACCGCTGTTCTCGTGCATACGCACGCCTTGCCGAGACGCCGCAGATGCCAGGCCGATGGTGTAGTTGAGTGGATGCAGATGCAGCGCATCACGCTCATAAAGCGCATCGTGATAGCGCTCGCTGTGGACACGCTCGCCCAGCTCTGCCTGTGTCAACCATTGCCACTGCACACCAAAATGATCTGCCAGCAGTTGTTGTCGTTGATGCAGAATAGCCGGATCGCGAAACCAGTTGGCCCAGACCACCCCTTCATCCACGACATCACACGCAATGTCGTATTCATGAACACGCTGGCGTATACGCTGGACGGCCTCAGTGGTCAGTTTGAACAAGGCTCTTGCCCGGGTTCCATCCTGCTGGTCGAGCAACGCCTGTTCACCGAGCGAGTAGCCGGCAAACACAAAACCACCGTTGCGACCGGACGCACCAAAGCCAACCTGGTCCTGCTCCAGCAAGACGACATCGTCAAAGCCACGCTCTGCCAGGCCCAAGGCTGTGTTGAGTCCGGCATATCCGCCGCCGACGATGGCTACCCGGGCATGCGCCCTCCCTTGTAGCGAGGCGTACTCCGGATACGGGGTGGCGGTGGCCCGATAGTAGGAAGTGTCGGCAACAGGGCTCATGTGGCTTCGATGCTCAACCCCGAGTGGAAAGCCGCAAAAGCAAAGATCGCATTCGAACGATGGAAAGCTGACGCAGGTAGCGCCCTGTCATCACTCTATGCAGCAGGAAGTTGTTGCAAGAACTCACGCACTGTCGACGCCAGTTTCGGATCCTGCATCGCCATGTGCATGGTTGCGCGCACCAGACCAGCCTTGTTGCCACAGTCGAAACGTGTGCCCTCAAAACGATAGGCAAGTATCCTGCCCTGCTCTTTCAGCAATGCCTCGATCGCATCAGTCAACTGGATCTCGCCGCCGGCTCCTGGCGTGGTTTGCTCCAGCAACTGGAAGATACGGCCAGGCAACACATACCTTCCGACGACGGCCAGATTGGACGGCGCCTCCGACGGCTTCGGTTTTTCCACCATGTGACGGATCTGCGCACTGCGATCATTGATGGGTGTGGCGTCGACAATGCCGTACTTGTCGGTCTGGTCGTGCGGCACTTCCTCGACCGCGATTACGCCGGCTTGTTGCGTGTCAGCCAGCTCGGCCATCTGACGCAAGGCACTCTTGCCGGCTCCGATCGCACCATTCCAGATCAGGTCATCCGGTAGCACCACACCAAACGGCTCATCTCCCACGACAGCTTTGGCACACAACACCGCATGCCCCAGCCCCAGTGCCTCCGGCTGCGTGACGAAGATGGCGCGCACGTGCTTCGGCAGCGTGCCCTGGACCAGTGCCAGCAATTCATCCTTGCCCTTTTCCCCGAGCTTCGATTCCAGTTCGTATGCCTTGTCGAAATAATCGGCAATGGCGTGCTTGTAGCGATTGGTGACGAAGATAAGCGTGTCAGCACCCGCATCAACCGCCTCGTCGACAGCGTATTGAATCAACGGCTTGTCCAGCACGGGCAGCATTTCCTTGGCAACCACTTTGGTGGCTGGAAGGAAACGCGTACCTAGTCCAGCTACCGGAAACACTACCTTGCGCAGGGGTTTGCTCACTCACTTTTCTCCGAGGGTTTGTCGAATGGACACAACGTTGTTTGAAGGCAGCTCTTCGGTCCAGCGAAACGATGGCAGCAAGCTCGAAACGCAGCGGCGCAGTTCGTCTTCATCAAAAACATTCACGGCATCATGCGCCTTGTTAAGCAGGGCCAGAAGCAGCTCCCATGACACTTCCCGGTGCTGTGCCAGGAAGATCTTGGCGTGACCGGTATCGCTGTAGTTTTCAAGCGGGTGAAAGAGTTCTTCAAACAGTTTCTCGCCTGGCCGAAGCCCGGTATAAACAATCGGGATTTCGCTACCGGGCTTCTTGCCAACCAGCCGGATCATCTGCTCGGCCAGATCGCGAATACGTACCGGCTCACCCATGTCGAGTGCGAAGATCTCCCCACCTTTGCCAATGCTGGCTGTTTGTAAAATCAGCTGGCAGGCTTCGGGAATTGTCATGAAGTAGCGCGAAATTTCCGGATGCGTCACGGTCACTGGACCACCGGCACTGATCTGTCGCCTGAACAGCGGTACCACCGAGCCGGCCGAATCGAGCACATTGCCGAACCGCACCGTCATGTAATGGGTCTCGGTATGCCGATTGAGGTTTTGGCAATAGATTTCAGCGATGCGCTTGCATGCCCCCATGACACTGGTTGGATTTACCGCCTTGTCTGTGGAAATAAGCACAAAACATTCGACGCCGAATTCGCGCGCCTTGTCCGCTACGGTACGTGTGGTCAGTACGTTGTTGCCAAACGCGGTACGCAACTGGCCTTGCAGCATCGGCACATGCTTGTAAGCGGCCGCGTGAAACACCACCTGAGGTCGTGCTTCCGTAAACGCCTTGTGCATGGCTGTTTCGTCGCCGCAATTGGCCAATACACTCTCGAAGATCAGCTCCGGAAAATCGGCGCGCAACTCCTGGCTGATGCGGTAAAGGTTGTACTCACTTTGCTCGACCACCACCAGTGAATGTGCACCCAATCGAGCCACCTGCCGACAAAGCTCCGAGCCGATCGAGCCACCCCCGCCAGTAATCAACACCCGTTTGCCAGTGAGCGTTTCCCGAATAGCCGTCCAATCAAGCTCCACCGTGTCCCGGCCGAGTAGATCCTCGATCGCGACCTCCTTGACCTGATTGAACTGAGCGCGACCGGCGACGACATCTTCCAGCCGTGGCACCGTGCGATATGGCAGATCCGTGGCATCACAATAGGCCACTACTTTGCGCATTTCTCTGCTGGACGCGCCAGGCAGGGCTATCAGCAGCATGTCCACCGCCGCTTCGCGCGCCAACTCAGGCAACTGCTCGAAACGCCCGAGCACCGGGCGCCCATTGATACTCGCGCCGCGTAAACTGTCCTTGTCATCCACGAAACCGACCACGGTATAGCCACTGTCGCGACGCAGGTCACGAGACAAAATCTCACCTGCACGGTCAGCACCGACGATCAGCACCCGTTTGACAGTCTTGTTCTTCAACAGATCAGAGCGGCTGTCCTTCCAGTAGCGATACAGCAAGCGCGGGCCGCCTAGCAAAACAGCCAGAGTCAGTGGATACACCAGCAACACGGAACGCGGCACACCTTCCAGGCGGTTGTACAAGAAAAGACCGAGATAAATACCCGCTGCACCGAGGGCAGCGGCACGCAGGATGTTCCACAGATCAGGCAAACTCGCAAAACGCCACACGCTGCGATACAGGCCACTCCAGTGAAAAATTGCGCCCTGAACAACCAGCACGACGGGAAATTCAAGCAACGCGAAACTGACTGCCAGATCGGGCTTCAAGGCGTAACGCAGCAGCTTGGCGATCCACCATGCGATGGCGGCCATGCCGAGGTCGTGTACCACGACCGCCATGCGCGGATGAATGAAACCAACGTATTTACGCAACGACATGACGACCCTTGGGCAAGTGGCGCCGCAAACAACGGCGTTTCAGCAACAGCCACATGACTGCCGCGACAAGGTAAGTTCCCATGGTAATCGGCAAAGCCATGTGTAGATGACTCCGGGCCAACCAGGCCAAAGGTGCTGCCACCAGTATATTCCAGCCCATATAAACAGCATCAGTCCATGCGTGCGTGCCATGGCAGCGCGTTAGCCACTGGTACAGGTGTTCGCGGTGTGCAGAGTACCAGCGGCGTCCGTGCCAGATACGTATCAGCAGCGTAAGGCTGGCATCCACCACGAACGCGGACGACAGCACCGCGCAGGGCCAAAGCAAGGCATGCTCGCGAGACCACAACATCGCAGTGTATGCGAACAGCAGCAGCCCTACGCTACCGCTTCCCACATCGCCCATGAAGATGCGTGCGGGTGGTCGGTTGTAGATCCAGAAACCCACGCTGGCCATTGTCAGTGTTGCTGCCGCCAGAGCAAGCCCCGGCAAGTCAACCGACCAGGCCAGCAGTGCCATACCTGCGGTGACAAAAATGGTTTGCTGAGCAAGCAGCCCATCAATGCCGTCCATGAAGTTGTGCAGATTGATGCTCCAGGTACCTGCCAGCACCAGCAGTGGAAGCCACCACCATGACTGATTTGAAGCCAACATCGCGATGCTGAAGATGCCACACGCCAGCAACTGAGCACCCAGTCTCGGCAGTACCGGCAGTGCGTGATGGTCGTCCCACCAGCCAGACAGCGCTACCAGAGCGAGGCTTGCGGTCAAGGCAACTATCACTCCGAATGACCACTCTGGTCGCACGCTCAACCAGGTGCCGGGAATGCACACCAGCATGGTCAGCACGATGCCAATGCCACCGCCACGCGGCGTCGGCAACGTATGCGATCGGCGCTGACCAGGCTGATCCAGCATGCCGCGACGATGCGCATAGCCAATCGCCATCTGCACCAACAGCAGTGAAACGAGCAGACTTCCCAGCAACCATCCGATGGCCATGAACATGCTCATTTATTCGCTGGCTACGCCATGAATCGGACGGATCGTGCTCCAGCTTTTGCAACTCGGGCACTGCCAGTGATGCGCCTTGGCACCGAAGCCGCAACGACTGCAGCGGTACATTGCCTGACCTTCAAGCAACTTCCGGGTGAGGTCGCGCAAGATCAGGAAATTTTCACGTGCCTCGCCATCGATCTTGTCCATGGTCGCGTCGATCAAGGCCATCAGGCCACGAACCGAAGGACGCTGGCGTAGCTGCGCGGTAAGAAAATCAATCGCCACCCGCTCCCCATCACGTTCTTCGTATAGATGCGTGAGTGCCAGCACCGGGGAAATGCCGTGATAACGACTCAGCATGTCGCGCAAGAATACCTCGGCGCGATCCATTTGCTCAGCGCGCGCATAGCTGTTCAGCAGCGGCGGCAGAATTTCCGGGGTAAACGCGATATCCGCCTGGATGGCCGACTCGTAAGCCGCCACAGCTGACTCGTGCTCACCATCCTCGGCATGCAGGCGACCAGTGAGCATGAACGCACGTACGCATTCCGATTGGCATTCGAAAGCCTGTTTCAGATAACCGCGAGCTTCAGCACGAGCACCATGCAGACGCGAACGTTCAGCCAACTCGCAATAGAACTGGGCAATCATCGACGCCTCGTCCTCGCCGGTCATCGTCTCCAGCCGGCGCGCATATTCAATCGCCTTGTGCCAGTCGCGCTCATGTTGGTAAATCGCGATCAGGTGATGCAGCGCCGAGGGCGCATGGGCATCCATGGCCACCAAGTCACAGAACAATGCCTCGGCGCGATCGAGCAAACCAGCGCGCATGTAATCCTCACCCAGCTCAAGCAGAGCCACGGTCTTCATCGCATCGGACAGGCCCGGCCGCGACACCAGATACTGATGTAGTCGAATCGCGCGGTCCACTTCACCGCGTCGGCGAAACAGGTTTCCCAGGGCAAGATGGGTTTCCACCGTATCGCGGTTGTATTCGGCCAGCTTGAGGAAGACTTCGATCGCCTTGTCCTGCTCCTCGTTGAGGAGGTAGTTGAGGCCACGAAAGTAGTCGGAAGAAAGCTCGTTGACCCCGGCAGCAGACCGCCGCGCACCAAACTGACGCGACGCCCACCAACCCAGTGCGAAGGCTGCTGGCACCAGTGGCACCAGAACGGTCAGGAAATTCATGGCTTGACCGACTGCCCCTGTTTGATTGCCTGCGACTGTCGACGTTGCCGAACGCTCATCCCCAACCAGGCAGTCAAGCCACCAAGCAGCCAGCCAATGACCAGCGCAAACAACAAGGCAGCCCCTTTGGGCAGTTGCACGTGCGCGAAGCCAAGGTCGTAAGCCACGAGGTCAGCATTGAGCGCACCGAGCACGACACCGGCGGCAATGAAAACAAGCAGGATGAGCAAGGCAAGCAATCGCATGCCGAGACTTTACCCGATTGATCGTGACAGGCACAGAAGCAACACGGTGTTTTCAACGCGAAGATTCAGCTCGTCAATGATTGCCGATAAACCACAGGCATAAAAAAAAGCAGACCGACTTTCGTCGTCTGCTTTCAGCTTGGGTCGGCACCATTTCAAATGGTGCTGTTGTCCAGGTCCAGATTGACGCGTTCGCGCAATTCCTTGCCTGGCTTGAAATGTGGCACGTGTTTTCCTGGCAGGGCCACTGACTCACCGGTCTTCGGATTGCGCCCGATTCTCGGTGGACGATAGTGCAAGGCAAAGCTGCCAAAACCACGTACTTCGATGCGCTCGCCCTGCGCAAGGGCTTGGCTCATCTGTTCGATCACGCTTTTGACGGCCATTTCCACGTCGGCAAATGCCAGATGCGTCTGGCGCCGAGCCAGCGCTTCTATCAATTCGGATTTAGTCATGGGTCCCCAATGTCCGTGACGCGAAACAGCGGGGTGGCGTGGCGCCACCCCGCATTTACGTTACCGCTGGATCAGTCAGCCTTGTCGAACTGCTCTTTCAGCAATGCGCCAAGCTTGGTGGTGCCGGTGGATGCAGCTGCGTAGTCGGCAATAGCCTCCTGCACATCTTCCTCGTCCTTGGCGCGGATCGAGAGTGCCAGCTGGCGACCCTTGCGATCCATACCAGTGAACTTGGCTTCCACGGCATCACCCACCTTCAGGTGCTGGGTGGCGTCCTCGATACGCTCCTTGGCGATATCGTTGGCGCGCAGGTAACCCTCAACGCCCTCGCCCAGATCGATCACAGCACCCTTGGCGTCGACTTCCTTGACCGTGCCATTGACGATCGTGCCACGCGGGTTGGCCGCCATGAACTGACCGAACGGATCCTGCTCCATCTGCTTGATGCCGAGCGAGATGCGCTCGCGCTCCGGATCAACGGCCAGCACCACGGCTTCGATCTCTTCGCCCTTCTTGAAGTCGCGAACCAGCTCTTCGCCGGTGACCTGCCAGGAGATATCGGACAGATGCACCAGACCGTCGATGCCGCCATCCAGGCCGATGAACACGCCGAAGTCGGTGATCGACTTGATCTGACCGGAGACCTTGTCGCCCTTCTTGTGCATGGCGGCGAAGGCTTCCCACGGGTTCGAGCGGGTCTGCTTGATACCCAGCGAGATGCGACGACGCTCCTCGTCCACGTCCAGCACGGTGACTTCGGTTTCGTCACCAACCTGAACCACCTTGGCCGGGTTGACGTTCTTGTTGGTCCAATCCATCTCGGACACGTGCACCAAGCCTTCCACGCCCGGCTCGATCTCGACGAAGCAGCCGTAATCGGTGACGTTGGAGACCTTGCCGAACAGACGGCTGCCGACCGGATAGCGACGGGAAATGGCGACCCACGGGTCGTCGCCCAGCTGCTTCAGGCCCAGCGAAACGCGGTTGCGCTCCTTGTCGTACTTCAGCACGCGCACGTCGAGCTCGTCGCCGACGTTGACCACTTCGGACGGATGACGCACACGCTTCCAAGCCATATCGGTGATGTGCAGCAGGCCGTCGATGCCACCCAGGTCCACGAATGCGCCGTAATCGGTGAGGTTCTTGACCACACCCTTGACGACGGCACCCTCGGTCAGGCGCTCCAGCAGCTTCTCGCGCTCCTCGGAGAACTCGGTCTCGACGACGGCACGGCGGCTGACCACCACGTTATTACGCTTGCGGTCGAGCTTGATGATCTTGAACTCGAGTTCCTTGCCCTCGAGGTACGTCGGCTCGCGCACCGGGCGCACGTCGACCAGAGAGCCGGGCAGGAACGCGCGGACATCCTTGATATCGACGGTGAAACCGCCCTTGACCTTGCCCGAGATCATGCCAACGATGGTCTCTTCCTTGTCGAACGCCTGCTCCAGGTCGTCCCACACCATCGAACGCTTGGCTTTCTCGCGCGACAACTTGGTCTCGCCGAAACCGTCTTCCAAGGCTTCGAGGGCTACCTTCACCTCGTCACCAACCTCGATCTCCAGCACGCCGTCTTCGCCCTTGAACTGCTCGATCGGGACGATGCCTTCGCTCTTCAGGCCGGCGTTGATCACGACGACGTCGTTGCGGATTTCCACAACGATACCGGTGACGATGGCGCCGGGCTTCAGCTTGGAGATGGCCTGCTGGCTCTGTTCAAACAGTTCGGCAAAACTTTCAGTCATGTTGATTCCATAATGGGAAAAGGTCGTTATCCGTTGCGCTTTGCTTGGCTGTTGCGCACGAACTTGACGACCCACCGGTTGAGGGTGTCAGGGCGGTTTTCAAAACCGACCGCAGTCACCGTTGGCCAAAATCCCCTGCCGTGGCAGAGGCACAGAAACCGTCGCGCAACCTGTCAGGGCTGCACAACGGAAAGAACTTTCGCAACGACCTCGTCGATGGCCATACCGGTGGTATCCACCACTACGGCATCTTCGGCAGGCTTGAGTGGTGCGATCGTGCGCGATGCATCACGCTCGTCACGCGCCTCAATTTCGCGCTGAAGGCCGCCTAGTGTAACGTTGAGTCCCTTTTCTTTCAACTGCTTATAGCGCCTTTTCGCCCGTTCGGCGGCACTGGCAGTCAGGAAAATCTTGTGTCCGGCATCGGGAAAGATCACCGTACCCATGTCACGCCCGTCCGCGACCAGGCCCGGCGCCTTGCGAAATCCCAGTTGCAGCGCCACCAAGGCCTCGCGGACCGGCGGCATCGAGGCAATCGCCGAGGCTGCCGCCCCGGCGGTTTCCGTACGCAACTCATCGGTGGCGTCGTGGCCGTTCACTATGACCCGGGTTTCACCGCTATCGACCGCAGCACGAAAGCGGATTTTCGTGGTTTGCGCACATCGAGTGACCGCTTCCATATCCGACAGATCCACGCCCGCCATGCCAGCGGCATATCCCACCGCCCGGTACAACGCACCGGAATCAAGCAAGTGCCAGCCCAGACGCTCAGCCACCAAGGCACTAATCGTGCCCTTGCCCGAGCCCGATGGCCCGTCGATGGTCAGTACTGGAGCGGGCGAAGCATGACTCATGAGGACTCCCTGGAAACGTGGCCAAAAGAACAAGTTTATCGCGTTGACCCGCCTCGGGGTGCATGCTATGAACCCGATCTGCCTGAACGAAGCCGCCCGCCACCCGCCTCATGAATGATCTCGAACAAGCATTTGAACAGTCCGCCAGAGATATCCAGACGCTCGAAAAGCGGCCTGATAACAACACGCTGCTGAAACTCTACGCGCTGTACAAGCAGGGCTCAGAAGGCGACCTGGAACGTAACCAGCCCGGCTTTTTCGACTTTGTCGGCACCGCCAAATACGAAGCCTGGGCGCGACTGAACGGCATGAGCCGAATGGATGCGATGCAGCGCTACATCGAGTTGGTACAGCAACTTCTGGCCTAGACCCATACGCCACGCTTGCTTTCTTGCCCCTGAAACCGGCACATTCATACGAACGTTTGAACCAGTGCAGGCCGCATGAATTACCCCAACCTCTTCCGTCCACTCGATCTCGGTCACGTCACCCTGCCCAATCGCATCCTTATGGGGTCGATGCATACCGGACTGGAGGACAAAGCCAGCGACTACGACAAACTGGCCGCTTATTTTGCTGAACGCGCCCGTGGCGGCGTGGGCCTGATGGTAACTGGCGGTATTGCGCCCAGTATCCAGGGCTGGCTGAAGCCGTTTGGCGGGCGCCTTACCATGCCCTGGCACAAACCAAGACACCGCAAGCTAACCAGTGCCGTGCATGCCGAAGGCGGCAGGATCTGCATGCAGATTCTGCACGCAGGGCGCTACGGCTATCACCCGTTGACGGTAGCGCCATCGCGGATCAAGTCACCGATCACACCGTTCACCCCACGCGCGATGTCTGCTCGCAGCATCGAGCGCACGATCAACGATTTCGTGCACTGCGCGAAGCTGGCGCGCGAGGCCGGTTACGACGGCGTCGAAGTGATGGGCTCGGAAGGCTACCTGATCAACGAGTTCATCGCCGCGCGCAGCAATCAGCGTACCGACGCCTGGGGTGGTGACGCAGTGCGCCGGATGCGCTTCGCCATCGAAATCGTGCGTCGCACGCGCGAGGCGGTGGGTCGCGATTTCATCATCATCTACCGGTTATCCATGCTGGATCTGGTCGAAGGTGGCCAGGACTGGGCTGAAATCGTCACGCTGGCCAAGGCGATTGAAGCCGCCGGCGCCTCGATCATCAACACCGGCATCGGCTGGCACGAGGCGCGGGTGCCGACCATCGTCACCAGTGTTCCACGCGCCGGTTTCGCCTGGGTGACTGAAAAGCTCAAGGGTGAAGTCGCGGTCCCGCTGGTTGCGACCAACCGGATCAACATGCCCGACGTCGCCGAACACATCCTGGCAGAGGGTCAGGCCGACATGGTCTCGATGGCCCGACCACTGTTGGCCGATCCGGAGTGGCCAAACAAGGCGCGTGCCGGCCGTAGTCAGAACATCAACACCTGCATCGCCTGCAACCAGGCCTGCCTCGATCACGTGTTCCAGAATCGGCGTGCCAGCTGCCTGGTCAATCCACGTGCCTGCCACGAAACCGAACTGATCATTGAGCCCACCCTCACGCCTAAACGGATTGCCGTGATCGGTGCTGGTCCGGCCGGTCTGGCCTGCGCCAGTACGCTCGGCGAGCGCGGCCATGACGTCACCTTGATCGACCAGGCCGATGAAATTGGCGGGCAGTTCAATTACGCCAAGCAGATCCCGGGCAAGGAGGAGTTCCATGAAACCTTGCGCTATTTCCAGCACCAACTTCGCGAGAACGGCGTCAAACTGCAGTTGGGACAAGCCGCTGATGTGGGCTCGCTGCAGGCCGGACATTTCGATGAAGTCGTGATCGCCACCGGAATTACCCCGCGCCAGGTGGATTTCCCTGGCAGCAACGATCCACGCGTGCTCAGCTATCTCGATGTATTGGCTCGGCATGTGCCGACTGGTCCTGCAGTGGCCATCATCGGCGCCGGCGGCATCGGCTTTGACGTGGCGGAATATCTGGTCGAGCACAAACCTTCACCGACCACCGATGTTGCCCGTTGGACGCGCGAGTGGGGTGTGGATACGGAGTTGACTCAGCGCAGCGGTCTGCAACCGGCCCAGCCCGAACCACCTGCACGCCAGGTCTGGCTGCTGCAACGTAGCGAAGGACGCCTCGGCGCCCGCCTCAACAAGACCACCGGCTGGGTGCACCGGGCGACGCTCAAGGCCAAGCAGGTCAAGATGGTAGGTGGCGTCAGTTACAAGCGTTTCGACGATGAAGGCCTGCACATCACCGTCAATGGCGAAGCCCGCACCCTGCCCGTCGATCATGTGGTGGTTTGTGCCGGACAGGAACCCAACCGGCAATTGGCGGATGCTCTGATCTCCACTGGCGTCAAAGTGCATATCATCGGCGGTGCCGACGTGGCGGCCGAACTGGATGCCAAGCGTGCCATCGACCAAGGCACCCGGCTCGCCAGCGGGATTTAGAGGAATACCAGCCAGAAAAAAGCGGCTGCACATGGCAGCCGCTTTTCGCAAATAAAGGCGCCCCGCAGGCGACGCATCAATATGGGCTCAGGGGGGGAGTTGAACCAGATATTGTGCTAGCGTCGCGGCGGGGCGCGGTCACCACCACTAAGGGGGAGGGGAAGTGGTGGGACGAGGCATATTTTATGATCGACCAAATAGAGAATCAAATATATATTTGACCCCACACTTATTTGATCTTCGAATATGTTCGATTTTCGCCAACTGCGCTATTTCATCGCTGTCGCGGAGGAGCTGAGCTTCACCCGCGCGGCCCTGCGCCTGCATTTGTCACAACCGCCATTGTCACAGCAAATCAAGGCGTTGGAACAGGATCTTGGTGTACGCCTGCTCGAACGCAACAAGCGCAACGTGGCGCTGACCGAACCCGGGCGCGTGTTCCTGGAGCACGCCCGGCAGATTCTGGCCAAGGCCGACGAGGCCCGCAGCCAGACGGTAGCGGCAGCAGCGGGCTATAGCGGTCAGTTGCGTCTGGCCTATACCGTTTCGGTCTCGTTCCACCCTGCCTTGCCGCAAACCTTGCTGCGTTATGGCCAGATTGCGCCCAATGTGCGTTTGCATCTGAGCGAGATGTACTCCGAGCCGCAGTTCAGCGCCCTGCTCGCCGGCCAGATCGATGTCGGTTTCGTACGCGACAGCCCTGGCCACATGCACGATATGCGCAAGCTCAGGATCAGCGTGGTCGATCGAGAGCCGCTGCTGCTGGCCCTGCCCGCCAGGCATCGGTTTGCCAATCGCAGCAGCCTGCGCCTGGCCGAGGTCTCGGACGAATCCTTCATCTCGCAGCCACGGGAAATGGCAGCCACGCTCTATGACCGGCTGGTCAAACTGGCCACCGCCGAGGGGTTTCAGCCCACCATCGTCCAGCACGCGCAACAGATCAACGGCTTGATCGCCCTGGTATCAGCAGGGATTGGTCTGGCCCTGGTGCCCGCCAGCTTGCGCTCGGTACGCCTGACCGGAGTCAGCTACGTGCCGCTGGAAGACCCTGATGCCTACCTGCTGCTGGCCGTTGCCAGCCGCAGTGACGACCACTCGCCGGCCCTGCAGCAGTTCCTGGCTATCGTGGCTGAGACTGCCATCGCATCGGGCTTGTGATAACTAAGAAGGCCGGCTATAATTGCGAGCTTACTCTTTTTAATTAGTGTCAGGAGCTGGCCGTGAAGGTGCTTAACTCTTTGAAGTCCGCCAAGGCGCGGCACCGTGACTGCAAAATTGTGCGTCGTCGCGGCAAGGTGTTCGTGATCTGCAAGAGCAATCCCCGTTTCAAGGCTCGTCAGCGCTAATACGCTTGATCAAGTCGTGAAAAAGGCCGCGCAAGCGGCCTTTTTTGTGGGCGTGTGTCTTTGGATATCACCTGCACCGCACTGACACCCGACTGCTGCAGCCGGGTGCCGGTGCCAACTTACACGTAGCGTACGCCAATGATCTCGTAGTGCTTGACCCCGTTGGGTGCCGTGAACTCGAAGCTGTCACCCGCGTTCTTGCCAATCAATGCACGGGCAATCGGCGATGAAACCGCAATCAGTTGCTTTTTGATGTCGGCTTCCAGGTCACCCACAATCTGATAAGTCACAGCCGTGCCGGTGTCTTCATCTTCCAGATCCACCGTGGCGCCGAAAACCACCCGATCACCTGGATTGAGCTCTGAAATGTCGATGATCTGAGCGGTGGAAAGTGCAGCTTCCAGTTCACCGATGCGACCTTCGGCAAAGCTTTGCTGTTCGCGCGCCGCGTGGTATTCGGCGTTTTCCTTGAGATCGCCGTGTGCGCGCGCCTCGGCAATCGCCGCGATGATGCGCGGACGATCCACGGATTTCAGCCGCTCCAGTTCAGCTCGCAAGCGCTCCGAACCGACCTTGGTGATGGGTGCACGACTCATGCGCTCAACTCCCTGTGTAGCTCCTGCAGACTGTTCACCTCTTCACTGCCATGGAAATCCAGCGAATGGACGAGTGCGCGCGCACCTGCAACGGTGGTGGAATAGGTAACGCGATGCTGCAACGCCTCGCGGCGGATCGAGAACGAATCGGCAATTGCCTGTTTGCCCTCGGTCGTGTTGACGATATAGGCAATCTCACCGTTCTTGATCAAGTCGACAACATGCGGCCGCCCCTCAAGCACTTTGTTGATCCGCTCGCAAACCACTCCATGCTCGGCCAGGAAAGCTGCCGTGCCGGATGTAGCCACGAGGGTGAAACCACGCGCGATCATCTCTTCCGTCACAGGTAGCAGACGATCCTTGTCGGCATCACGCACCGACACAAACACCTTGCCCTGCTTCGGCGTCCGGATACCTGCCGCATCGTGGCCGCGCGCAAACGCGGCACCAAAACTGCGACCCACGCCCATGACTTCGCCGGTGGAGCGCATTTCCGGACCAAGAATCGGATCCACGTTCTGGAACTTCAGAAACGGGAAGATCGCCTCCTTGACCGAGTAATAGCTCGGAATGACTTCACGCGTGATGCCCTGCTCTTTCAGTGAACGACCAGCCATCGCACGCGCGGCAATCTTGGCCAGCGGTACGCCGGTGGCCTTGGACACGAACGGCACGGTACGCGAAGCGCGAGGATTGACTTCGAGAATGAACACCGTCTCGCCCTGAATCGCGAATTGGGTATTCATCAAACCGATCACTTTCAATTCCCGGGCCATCGCCGCAGCCTGCCGGCGCATTTCGTCCTGCACCTCGGCACTGAGCGAAAATGGTGGCAGTGAGCAGGACGAATCACCCGAATGCACGCCGGCTTCTTCGATGTGTTCCATGATGCCGCCGATCAGCACGTCGCCATCGGCGTCGGCAATGATGTCGACATCGACCTCGACCGCATGGTCGAGGAAGCGATCCAGCAACACCGGTGAATCGTTGGATACCTGCACCGCCTCGCGGATGTAACGCGACAGGTCGGCATCGTCGTAAACCACTTCCATCGCGCGGCCACCGAGCACATAACTAGGTCGCACCACCAGCGGGTAGCCGATCTCGCGCGCCAGTGCCAAGGCCTCGTCGGCATTGCGTGCAGTGCGATTTGGCGGTTGTTTCAGCTGCAGACGCTCGATCATCTGCTGGAAGCGCTCACGGTCTTCCGCCAGATCGATTGAGTCTGGTGAGGTACCGATCACCGGCACGCCAGCGGCTTCAAGTGCGCGCGCCAGCTTAAGTGGCGTCTGGCCACCGTACTGGACGATCACGCCCTTCGGCTTTTCCAGATCGACGATCTCAAGAACGTCCTCAAGCGTCACCGATTCGAAATACAAACGGTCGGAGGTGTCGTAGTCGGTCGACACGGTTTCCGGGTTGCAATTCACCATGATGGTCTCGAACCCGTCTTCGCGCAGCGCGAGTGCGGCATGCACGCAGCAATAGTCGAATTCGATACCTTGGCCGATACGATTCGGGCCGCCACCGAGCACCATGATCTTGTCGCGATCCGTCGGATCGGCTTCGCACTCTTCCTCGTAGGTCGAGTACATGTAGGCCGTCGTGGTGGCGAACTCGGCCGCGCAAGAATCCACGCGCTTGTACACCGGACGCACGCCCAAGGTATGCCGCAAATGGCGCATTGCGGCCTCATCGGTACCGACCAGCTCAGCCAGACGGGCATCAGAGAAACCCTGCCGCTTCAGGTCGCGCATACGCGCAACATCAAGTGCGGTCAGGCCCTGCTCGGCCACTTCGCCCTCGGTCAGCACGATGTCTTCAAAAGCTGCCAGGAACCAGGGATCGACGCGGCTGAGGTTGAACACCTCCTCCAGCGACAGGCCGGCGCGGAAGGCATCTGCCAGATGGAACACACGATCCGGCCGCGGCTCGCGCAGTTCGCGCTTGAGCACGCTGATGCCCTCGTCCGTGCTCAGATCGAGCCCGGTCGGGTTGAGGCCGGTCTTGCCGATTTCGAGGCCGCGCAAGGCCTTCTGCAACGACTCCTGGAAGGTGCGCCCCATCGCCATCACTTCGCCCACCGACTTCATCTGGGTCGTGAGACGTGCATCGGCTGACGGGAACTTCTCGAACGCAAAACGCGGAATCTTGGTGACCACGTAATCGATCGTCGGCTCGAACGACGCCGGGGTCAGACCGCCGGTGATGTCGTTCTTCAACTCGTCCAGCGTGTAACCGACCGCCAGCTTGGCCGCGATCTTGGCAATCGGGAAACCGGTGGCCTTGGAGGCCAACGCGGACGAGCGCGACACGCGCGGATTCATCTCGATGACAACCACCCGACCGTCTTCGGCATTGATACCGAACTGCACATTGGAGCCACCGGTATCCACGCCAATCTTGCGCAATACCGCAATCGAGGCATCACGCAGGCGCTGATATTCCTTGTCGGTAAGCGTCTGTGCCGGCGCCACGGTAATCGAGTCGCCGGTATGCACGCCCATCGGATCGAGGTTTTCGATTGCGCATACGATGATGCAGTTGTCCGCGTGATCGCGAACCACTTCCATCTCGAACTCCTTCCAGCCCAGTACCGACTCTTCAACCAGCACTTCATTTACTGGCGAAAGATCAAGGCCGCGCTTGACGATCTCTTCGAACTCTTCCTTGTTGTAGGCAATGCCGCCACCGGAGCCGCCCAAGGTAAAGCTGGGACGAATGATGGTCGGAAAGCCGACTTTGACCTGCGCCAGCACGGCGGCTTCGAAGGTCTTGACGGTTTCCGCCTTCGGGCATTCCAGCCCGATCTCGGCCATCGCCACGCGGAACAGCTCGCGGTCTTCAGCCATGCGGATCGCATCACGTGAAGCACCGATCAATTCGACGTCGTACTTTTCCAGTACGCCGTGATCAGCCAGATCCAGTGCGCAGTTCAAACCGGTCTGGCCGCCCATCGTCGGCAGCACCGCATCCGGGCGCTCCTTGGCAATAATGCGCTCCACCGTCTGCCAGTTGATCGGCTCGATGTAGACCGCGTCGGCGGTATCCGGGTCGGTCATGATGGTGGCGGGGTTGGAGTTCACCAGAATCACCCGGTAGCCCTCCTCCTTCAGCGCCTTGCAAGCCTGGGCACCGGAGTAGTCAAACTCGCAGGCTTGTCCGATCACGATCGGACCGGCACCAATGATGAGGATGCTCTTGATATCGGTACGCTTAGGCATGCGTGCGGGCCTCCTGCATCAGTGCGGCGAAACGGTCAAACAGATAACCGATGTCTTGTGGGCCGGGCGAGGCTTCCGGGTGTCCCTGGAAGCAGAACGCCGGGCGATCAGTCAGTGCAAATCCTTGCAAGGAGCCATCGAACAGCGACGTATGAGTCACACGCACGTTCGCTGGCAGCGTGGCCGGATCGACCGCAAAGCCATGGTTCTGCGAAGTGATCAGGACGCGGCCGTTATCCAGATCCTTGACCGGATGGTTGGCGCCGTGATGACCGAACTTCATCTTCAGCGTCTTTGCTCCCAGTGCCAAGCCCATCAACTGATGGCCAAGACAGATGCCGAACAGTGGAATCTTCGCATCCAGAAATTCGCGTGCCGCTGCTACCGCGTAATCGCAGGCAGCCGGATCACCGGGGCCATTGGACAGAAACACGCCATCAGGCTTCATGGCGAACACGTCTGCCGCGGGCGTCTGTGCCGGCACCACCGTGATGCTGCAGCCTTGCTCGGCGAGCAGACGCAGGATGTTTTGCTTGGCACCGAAATCGTAGGCGACGACCTTGAAGCGCTTGGCCGGCGTGTTGAAGCGGGTCTTGTCGAGATCGTAGACGCCCTCGTTCCATTCGATCGGCTGTTTGACGCTGACCACCTTGGCCAAGTCCATGCCATTGAGGCCCGGGAATGCGCGGGCCTTGGCCAGTGCTGCCTCGGCATCGATGTTTTCGCCAGCCACAATGCAACCGGCCAGCGCACCCTTGTCGCGCAGGATGCGGGTCAGTCGGCGGGTATCGATACCGGCAATCGCCACGATGCCGTGACGCTTGAGGTAATCGGGCAGGCTTTCCTTGCTGCGCCAGTTACTGGCCAGACGTGGCACATCGCGCACGATCAGGCCGGCCGCATGCACAGCGTCGGACTCAGCATCCTCGGCATTGATGCCGGTGTTGCCAATGTGGGGATAAGTGAGCGTGACGACCTGACGTGAGTAGGAAGGATCGGTGAGGATCTCCTGGTAACCAGTCATTGCGGTGTTGAACACGACCTCGCCAACGGTCTCACCGGTCGCGCCAACGGCATGACCATGAAACACGCTGCCGTCTTCGAGGGTCAGCAGAGCGGGAATAGGCATACGGGGAACCGCCTTTTGGATGCAGCAACATCCGCAAGCCGCGCCATTGCAGGCTTGGGGAGTTGGGGAAAAAAGAATCTGGGCGGCTGGAAATGATAGGTGGCAACGGCGTTTCTGTCCACATACATAACGTGAACGAATCGCATCGAAGCGACTTCCGGATGCCGCCGACATCATGCCAGAGCTACACTAGGCCACGTTCACAAGGAGCCAAACGCGCCATGAGTTTCGCCGCACTGCTCGATCCCGCCCGACTCGATCGTCCTGACACCGTGGTGCAGCAAAGCCCCTTCTCCTTCCTGATCGCGCATGGGCAACTGCCGCAAGAAGCGCGCGGCGATCTGGATCGAGACTTTCCGCGTTACAGCAGCGCAGGCTTCTTTCCCTACGATCCCGAAGAATGTGGCCCGTCTGTCAATGCGGTGATCACCGAGCTGACTTCACCTGACTTCGCCAGTGCCGTGGGCACGCGGCTGGGCATCGACAATCTCGGTGAATATCCAACCCTCGTGACACTTTGTCGCATGCTCAACAAGCGCCACGGCACTATCCATACCGACAGCAAATCGAAAGTGGTGACAGCACTGCTGTATTTGAATGCCGATTGGCCGGATACCAGCGAGGGTTGCCTGCGTTTTCTCGAACGCATCGATGACATCGACAGTCTTGTAGTACCGGAACTGGCCCCGCTTTACGGTGAACTGGCCGCCTTCAAACGCAGCGAGAATTCTTTCCACGGTCACCTTCCGCACGAAGGCGAACGTCGGGTGATCCAGGTAGCGTGGCTGACCAGCGAGAAAGAAAAGCTGCGCAAGACCAAACGCGGCAAATTCTCGCGCCTGTTCAAGAAGCTGCTTGGCAGTGTGGACAGACGTTTTGGCGCCGGGCGTGATCGCAGCGCTTCGCATCGTGACTGATCGTTCAACTGGCTGATGACTCCCGTCGCGGTTCACACCCTGTTTGAAATGCTGGCCTACGCCATCGGTTTCCGTACATTCCTGTGGTCCCGAAAAAGGCTTGCGCCTGCTGCATTTCGACACGATGACCATGTGGTCTGGGTTGGCGTGGGGGCTATTGTTGGTGCGGCGCTGGGGGCGAAGCTGTCGTTCTGGCTGGATGATCCACTTACTGCCTTCGCCAACTTTCCCGATTTGCACCATCTGCTGGAAGGCAAATCAATTATCGGGGCGTTGCTCGGCGGATTGCTTGGGGTCGAGTTGGCCAAGAAGATTGCCCACGTCGACAATTCAACCGGCGACGCGTTCGTGCTGCCCTTGACGCTCGGCATGTGCATCGGTCGGGTCGGCTGTTATCTGGCAGGGCTGGGTGATCACACCTACGGCGTGGCAACCACGCTGCCGTGGGGCGTGGACTTCGGCGACGGCATATTGCGCCACCCTACCCAGCTCTACGAAATCGTCTTTCTGTTGATCCAGTACGCGCTGATCCACGCACGTCGAAACGAACTGTCGTTGCCAGGGGACCGATTCCGCGCCTTCATGATCGGCTACCTGCTATTCCGATTGCTGGTCGAATTCATCAAGCCGGTGTTCTACACCTACCCCGGCGGACTGTCCGGACTGCAATGGCTCTGCGTGGTCGGACTGATTTACTACGCGCGTGATATCCCGCGTATCCTGCAGGGGTTGTTCATCAGGGGAAGTGATGCATGGGAGCCAAGGTAAGGCCGTATCTGTTTTACGACAGCGCAGTGTCGATCTGCACCACCTGTTTGCGCCGGGTCGAGGCGAAGATCCTGATCAAGGACGAGCGCGTCTATCTGGAGAAGTGGTGTCCACACCATGGCCGCGAACGTGTCCTGATCGCTGATGACGCGGCGTACTACCGCCAGTGTCGCGAGTTGTACATCAAGCCACCGGAGCTACCGCAACGCTTCAATACGCCGCAGCATTACGGCTGTCCGTACGATTGCGGCCTGTGTCCCGAGCACATGCAGCACTCCTGCCTCACCCTCATCGAGGTCACCGACCACTGCAATCTGCGTTGTCCGATCTGCTATGCCGAAAGTGGCCCGCATCGCCCCGGCTTCCGCGATCTGGCGACGGTGGAGCGCATGCTGGATGCAGTGGTGGCCAACGAAGGCGAACCTGATGTGGTGCAGATCTCAGGCGGCGAGCCAACCCTGCACCCGGATTTTTTCGCGATCCTGGATGCTGCCAAAGCCCGTCCGATCCGACACCTGATGGTCAACACCAACGGCCTGCGCATTGCCAGGGAACCGGAATTCGCGGCACGGCTGGCGGATTATCAGCCCGGCTTCGAGTTGTATCTGCAATTCGACTCCTTGCGCGACGAAGTGCACAAGGATTTGCGCGGTGCCAAGCTGCGCGATATCCGCCTGAAAGCACTGGAGAACCTCAACCGCCACGACATTTCCACCACCCTCGTCGTCACCGTCAAGAAAGGTCTCAACGATGGCGAGCTGGGCGAAATCATCGACTTCGCACTGACCCAGCCCTGCGTACGCGGCGTGACGTTTCAGCCGATCCAGGCTGCTGGACGACTGGAAGGCTACGACGCGGAACACAACCGGCTGACCCTGAGCGAGGTGCGCCGGCGGATCCTTGAACAGAGTCCGCTGTTTCAACCAGACGACCTGATCCCGGTGCCATGCAACCCCGACTGCCTGGCAATGGCCTACGCGCTGAAAGTCGGCGATCAGGTGGTTCCGCTAACCCGCTTCGTCTCCCCCGAAACCTTGGTCAGCAAAGGCCGCAACACCATCGTGGTGGAACGCGACGAAGAGCTGCGCGCACATGTGTTCGAGCTTTTCGCCACCAACCACTCGCCGGAATCACAGGCCTGCTCACTATCCGATCTGCTGTGTTGCCTGCCGCAGATAGAGGCACCGGCCGATCTGGGCTATCGCAACGTATTCCGGGTGTTGATCATGCAGTTCATCGACGCCCACGGCTTCGATCTGCGCGCGGTGAAAAAATCCTGCGTACACATTGCCCAACCCGATGGAAAAATCATCCCGTTCGATACGTTCAACCTGTTCTATCGGGACGACAAGGCAGTAACACTGAGCCGCTTGCGACGCGAAATCGAACAGGCACGCGCCATTGAGGAGCCCACGACGTGAACGAAATGCGCTTGCCCGAGCAACCGTTGCCGCCTCCCCCTTCGCCTCCGCCAATCCCGTCCGCTCCACCCAAGGAATCCTTGCTCAAGGGGATGGCGATTGGCTGGGCAATCACCGTGGGTGGGGAGGTGCTCGTGCTGCAAATGTTGAACTCGTTCAACATGTACTGGGTGCCGCCGCTGCTGACGGCCATCATTGGCATGGCGCTGCTGTTTACGGCCAAGCGGCGTATCGGCATCGGCATGTTGCTCGGCCTTGCAGCCATTGCCGCGTTGATCCTGCTGCTGGTTGCAGCCTGCTTCGGCCTGATGGGTGCGTTCTATTGACGCCAGTGCAGTCAGCACTGCGAATGCCCCGGACGTTCGAACGATGATCGCACTGAATACCGCCAGCTCGGCATGCAAACCGGCTTCAGCGGTGGATCAACCTGTCAACCGAGGCCATGCAGCAAAACCCGCTGCATGGAGCGAACGAATCAGTGCCGTTCGGCAATCACATCATCAATCTGCCAATGGCCCGCGCCGCGGCCACACAGCCAGTAAGCGGCCTGCAACGCACCACGGGCGAAGATGGATCGATCAGTAGCACGATGGCCCAATTCCAACCGCTCGCCCTGCCCGATAAGCATTGCTGCATGTTCTCCCACGATGTCACCACCACGCACCACGGCAAAGCCGATGCTGCCATCCTGTCGCTCGCCGGTTTGACCTTCGCGGCTATACACCGCGGCCGAATCCAGCGTGGTCTGTCGCGCTGATGCTGCCGCGTGACCAAGTGCCAGTGCAGTTCCTGATGGCGCATCCTGCTTGCGGCCATGATGAGCCTCGACGATTTCCAGATCCCAGCCAGGCAACGCGGCCGCAGCTTCACGCAAGAGGCGGGTCAGCACGGCGACACCGAGACTGAAATTTGCCGCGCGCAGAATCGGAATTTGCGAACCCGCCTGCTCCAGTCGAGCTTCCAACGCTGCATCCAGACCAGTAGTGCCGCTGACCAGAGCCACGTCATGAGCCAGACAATGCTCCAGCGCAGGGGCAAGCCCTTGCGGACCACTGAAGTCGACGATCACATCCAGCGGCGGACAGCTTCTCCAGTCGTGTACGTAATGGAGGCCGGACGGTTGATTGATCCATACCGGCTTGCCCTCCTCAATCGAGTCGGGCCCGACCACCGCGTGCTGCAACTCAAATCGCGCATCGGTCTCGATCAGATCAAGCAACGCGCGACCCATGCGGCCTGAAGCGCCATTGATGGCAACACGTACAGCACGCGTCATCGACACACTCCGGCAAGCAGGTTTCGAGCGATAAATGCAATGGCGCCCATTGAATGATTCACGCGGTAACTTTCGACCAGAACTGCTTCACGCCATCGACCCAACCCTTGGCGCGTGGCGTGTGCTTGTCGGCACTGCTGCCTTCGAACGTGGCTTCCAGCGACTCGAACAGTTCACGCTGCTGCTTGGTCAGGCGCACCGGCGTTTCCACCACCACCCGGCAGATCAGATCGCCATGACGACTGCTGCGAACCGACTTCACGCCACGACCGCGCAGACGGAACTGGGCACCCGTCTGGGTTTCCTGCGGAATGCTGATCGATACCTCGCCTTCAAGCGTCGGCACTGGCAATTCGGCGCCCAAGGCAGCCTGCGAAAAGCGGATCGGCACCTCGCAATAAAGATCACTGCCTTCACGCTGGAAGATGGCGTGCTCGCGCACATGCACTTCCACGTAAAGGTCGCCAGCGGGCGTGCCCGACGGACCAGCTTCACCCTGCCCGGTCAGGCGAATGCGATCGCCGTTGTCGACACCCTCGGGGATCTGCACCGACAAGGTGCGGGTCTCTTCGATCCGACCTTCGCCGTGACACTTCTTGCACGGCTTCTCGATCTGCTGGCCGCTGCCACCGCAATGCGGGCACGCTTGCTGCACCGAGAAAATACCGTTCTGCATGCGCACCTGGCCATGACCGTTGCAGGTACCGCATTTGCTGACCTTGCCATCTTCCGAACCGCTGCCGTTGCAGTGGTGGCAGTTGACCTGGCTGGGAATTTCGATGGTCCGGCTGATGCCGAACACGGCCTCCTCCAGATCCAGCTCCATGATGTAACGCAGGTCGGCGCCACGACGCGGACGTCCGCGACCACCACCATTGCGACCGAAGATATCGCCGAAGATGTCACCAAAGATATCGCCGACGTCACCGAAGCCGGCACCACCGCGACCACCCATGCCATGTTCGAACGCGGCATGCCCGTGCTGGTCGTACATCGTGCGCTTCTGCGCATCGGACAGCACTTCGTAGGCCTCTTTGGCCTCCTTGAACTTGTCCTGTGCGGAAGGATCATCCGGATTGCGATCCGGGTGATATTTCATCGCCAGTCGACGAAACGACTTTTTCAGCTCGACCTCGGTGACCGTGCGCTCGACGCTCAGCACCTCGTAGTAATCACGCTTGCTCATTGCTGCATCCACACTGCTTTATCACCCCATGGAACCTTGTCGATTCCACTCTCATTTCAACACACAGCCCGCGCCAGGAAATCCCGGCGCGGGCTGAGTAAATCGACCGTGCCGATCACGGTTGTCGACGATTACTTTTCGTCTTTGACTTCGGTGAACTCGGCATCGACCACGTCATCCGGCTGGGCCGAACCGCCCGGTGCAGACTGCGCGCCGGCATCATCCGGAGCACCGCCGCCCTGGGCCGCAGCGTACAGTGCCTGCGCCACCTGTTCGAGCTTTTCGACCTTGCCTTCGATGGCCGCCTTGTCTTCGCCGTCCTTCACCTTCTCCAGATCGGACAACGCGCCTTCGATGCTGCTGAGCTGATCGGGTGGCACCTTGCCACCGTGTTCCTTCAGCGCGCTGCGGGTTGAATGCACCAACTGGTCGGCCTTGTTGCGCGTGGCCACCAGCTCGTGGAACTTCTTGTCCTCTTCCTTGTTCGCCTCGGCATCGGCGACCATCCGCTGGATCTCGTCGTCGGACAGACCCGAGCCCGCCTTGATCTCGATCTTCTGTTCCTTGCCGGTCTTCTTGTCTTTGGCCGACACGTGCAGGATGCCATTCGCATCGATATCGAAGGTCACCTCGATCTGCGGCTGGCCACGCGGGGCCGCATCGATACCCTGCAGATCGAACTTGCCCAGCGACTTATTGGCACTGGCACGCTCGCGCTCACCCTGCAGCACGTGCACGGTCACGGCGGTCTGGTTGTCATCAGCAGTGGAGAACGTCTGCGCGGCCTTGGTCGGTACCGTGGTGTTCTTCTCGATCAGCTTGGTCATCACGCCACCCATGGTCTCGATACCGAGCGACAGCGGGGTCACGTCCAGCAGCAGCACGTCCTTGACCGAACCACCCAGCACACCGCCCTGGATCGCGGCACCAACTGCAACAGCCTCATCCGGGTTGACGTCCTTGCGCGGATCCTTGCCGAAGAAGTCCTTGACCGACTCCTGCACCTTGGGCATGCGGGTCTGGCCACCGACGAGGATCACCTCGTTGATGTCGGACACGCGCAGGCCAGCGTCGTTCAACGCGGTGCGGCACGGCTCGATGGTGCGCTTGACCAGCTCTTCCACCAGCGACTCCAGCTTGGCGCGGGTCAGCTTGATGTTGAGGTGCTTCGGACCGGACGCATCGGCCGTCACGTACGGCAGGTTGACGTCGGTCTGGTGGCTCGAGGACAGCTCGATCTTGGCGCGCTCGGCAGCGTCCTTCAGGCGCTGCAGCGCGAGCGGATCCTTGCGCAGGTCGATGCCCTGCTCCTTGTTGAACTCTTCGACCAGATAGTCGATGACGCGCATGTCGAAATCTTCGCCACCGAGGAAGGTGTCGCCGTTGGTGGCCAGCACTTCGAACTGCTTCTCGCCGTCGACTTCGGCGATCTCGATGATCGATACGTCGAAAGTGCCGCCGCCCAGATCGTACACAGCAATCTTGCGATCACCGCCGTTCTTGTCCAGGCCATAGGCCAGCGCGGCCGCGGTCGGCTCGTTGATGATGCGCTTGACGTCCAGGCCGGCGATCTTGCCCGCGTCCTTGGTCGCCTGGCGCTGGCTGTCGTTGAAGTATGCCGGCACCGTGATCACGGCTTCGGTAATGCTCTCGCCGAGGTAGTCCTCAGCAGTCTTCTTCATCTTCATCAGCACCTTGGCGGCGATTTCCTGCGGCGCCATCTTCTTGCCGTCGGAAGTCTGCACCCAAGCGTCGCCGTTGTCGTGTGCGACGATCTTGTAAGGCACGATGTTGATGTCTTTCTGGACTTCAGCGTCGGTGAACTTGCGGCCGATCAGGCGCTTCACCGCGTAGAAGGTGTTGCTCGGATTGGTGACGCTCTGGCGCTTGGCCGAGGCACCCACGAGTACTTCACCGTCCTTGTTGAAAGCGACGATGGACGGCGTGGTGCGATCGCCTTCCGAGTTTTCGATGACCTTGGCACTGCTGCCGTCCATGACTGCGACGCAGGAGTTGGTGGTGCCCAGGTCGATACCAATGATCTTGCCCATGTGTTCAGCTCCAAAAAATATTGTGCAGCCCCCGCGGCCGCCAATCGATGAATGTCAGATGGGGGTCTGCTGTGGCGATTCAATGCCGACAAGGCCCCGGATGTGATTTCGTTGCATCTTGGCCGGCCCCGCATTCACGCGGTCGACAGCCAATGGATCAGCCCTTGGCCACGGCGACGAGGGCCGGACGCAGGAGGCGATCATTCAGTACGTAACCCTTTTGCAGCACGCTGACCACGGTGCCGGCGGCACTGCTGTCGGCGTCGACCATGCTTACGGCGTGATGGCGCTCGGGATCCAGCGGCTGGCCGATCGGATCAACCTGCTGCATGCCGTGGTCCTCGGCCACCTTCAGCAGCGACTTCAGCGTCAGGCTGATGCCTTCGCGCATGGATGCCACGTCGCCGCCTTCCACTGCCAAGCCGCTTTCCAGCCCGTCATAGACCGGCAGCAGTTCCTTCAGCAGTTTCTCGTTGGCAAAGCGCCGTGCCTGCTCCAGGTCGCGATGCAAGCGACGACGCTGGTTCTCGATTTCGGCCTTCTCGCGCAGCACGACCTCACGCAACTCGGCGTTGCTGGTTTCCAGTTCAGCCACGCGGGCCTGCAACTGCGCGATATCCTCGGCCGCCGCCACATTCGCCGCGTCCAGCTCAACGCCATCTTCTGGCGCTTGAGAATCGTTGTTTTGCATGCGTCACTCCAAACGAAGGTGTATGGCCGGCATGGACGCCAGCACTCTGAAATTTTGCGAAAAATCCGCCCACCCGGCGGTTATAGGGTCGTCGCGGCTCGATTCAAGGCGTCACTGAGCAATCCGGCCGTGGCCTGCACCACCGGAATGACCCGTTCGTAAGCCATGCGGGTCGGTCCGATCACTCCCACAGCACCAAGTACCCGGCCTTGGGCGCCATAACTGGCGGTCACCACGCTGCAGCCATCGAGCGCGGTAAAGCCCGACTCCTCACCAATGAACAGCCGCACGCCGGGAGCCCGGGCACAGACTTCCATCAGCTGCAACAGCTCATTCTTCTGCTGGAAGGCTTCAAACAGCTCGCGCAGACGCTGCAAATCCGCCAGTTCGGAATAACCCATCAGGTTGGTCTGGCCACTGACCAGCATGTCGCTGCTTTGCGCATGGGGCGCGAATGACGCCGTCGCCAGCTCCACCGTGCTGGCGAGCAACCGGTTCAACTCACTACCCGCTTCGCGCAATTCGGCCAGCAGATGGGCGCGAATATCATCCACGCGTAATCCGGCGAAATGGCTGTTGAGATAATTTGCCGCCTGCTCCAGTTCGCTGCCCTGAAGTGGTTTGTCCAGTTGCACGATCCGGTTCTGCACCTGGTTATCGCTGAATACCAGAATCACCAGCACGCGTGCATCCGGCAAGGCGACAAAGTCGATGTGGCGCAAGGGGAAATTCGCCTGCCGCGGCACCGTGACCACGCCGGCAAACCGGGTCATCGCCGACAGCAGGGTCGATACGTTGCCCAGCAGGTCCAGCGTGGTGGTTGGAGCCGGCGGCATTTCGCGCTGCAATCGCGCCATGTCATCGCTTGCCAGCGGCTGCAGCTCGATCAGGCTGTCGACGAACAGGCGCAGACCTCGCGGCGTCGGTACGCGGCCGGCCGAGGTATGTGGTGAAGCGACCAGGCCGGCATCTTCCAGATCAGCCATGATGTTGCGGATGGTCGCTGGACTCACGTCCAGTCCGGACGAGCGCGATAGCGTGCGCGATCCAACCGGCTCGCCATCCGCCAGGTACTGGGCAATCAGTGTGCGCAACAAGCGTCGTGCGCGAGCATCCAAATCGTGGCTATGCGGGTTGATCATGTGCTGTAGCAATCCTTGAGACTTAACAGAAATAAGGTCTGCATGGTTTGCTTGCAAGTAAAATCGGTATTTTGCCTGACCGGGCAACCGCTACAATCCCTCGACCTCACCAATTCTTCGACCATGCTCACTTCGTTATACGTTCGCCATTTTGCCGTTGTCGAAGCCGCCGAGGTAACTTTCGGGCCGGGACTTACCGTGGTCAGCGGTGAAACCGGAGCCGGCAAGTCCTTGCTGGTCGACGCCCTGATGCTGCTGGCCGGCGCACGTGCCGATAGCGGCATGGTTCGCGCCGGCAGCAATCGCGCCGAGTTGATCGCCGAATTCGATCTGGCCGATCTGCCCGAGGCACGTGCATGGCTTCTGCGGGAGGAACTGGACGAAGACGACGGCTGCCAGCTGCGCCGGGTACTGCGCGCCGAGGGCAGCTCCAAAGCCTGGATCAATGGCCGTCCCGCCAACGCACGCCAGCTCGGTGAGCTGGCCTCGCTGCTGGTTGAAATCCACGGTCAGCATGAGCATCAGGCGCTGCTTTCCCGCGCCCATCAGATGCGCCTGCTCGATGCCTATGCTGGCCACGAAGCGCTGCAGGGCCAGGTGCGCGACATCGCCACGCAATGGCGTGAATTGGTCGTGCGCATGCGCAAGCTCAGTGGCGGCGACGATCGTGAGCAGCGTATCGAGCTGCTGCGGCATGAGCTCGACGAAGTGGAAAAATGGGCACTTGAACCCGACCAACTGGCCGAGCTGGAAGCCAGCCACAAACGCCTGGCCAATGCTGGTCGCCTGGCCGAAGGCAGTGCCGGCGTGGTCGAGCTGGTGGATGGCGAACACGAATTCGCACTGCGACGCACACTTGGCCGCGCCCATGCCGAACTCGGCAAACTCGCACAGCTCGATGCAAAACTGACCCCCATGCTGACCCTGCTCGAAGACGCAGGCATCCAGCTGGGCGAAGCCGCCGATGCCCTGGGCCACTATGCACAAGACGTGGACCTTGATCCCGAGCGCTTCACCGAAGCCGACAATCACCTGAGCCGGCTGCACGACTTGTCACGTCGTCACCACCTGCCCGTCAACGAATTGCACGAAAAGCGTGCGGTCTTGAGCACTGAACTGGCTGAACTGGAGAACGCAGGCGAGGCACTCGATCAACTCGAAAGGCAGCGCGAACGGCTGGTGCATGACTACAACGAAACAGCCACCCAACTCAGCCAGGCACGTATTGACGCAGCCAGCCGTCTGGGCGACGAGGTCAGTGCGCTGATGACTGAGCTCGGCATGGCGGGCGGGCAGTTGCAGATCGAACTGGAACCCTTGGCTGGCGACGATCCCGACCCCCAAGGTCGCGAACGCTGTGAACTATTGGTCAGCGCCAATCCGGGGCAGCCACCCCGCCCGCTGCGAAAGGTTGCTTCCGGCGGCGAACTGGCGCGCATCAGCCTGGCCATCGAAGTGGCCACGCTGGGCAAGGATACCGTCGGCAGCATGATCTTCGACGAAGTCGACACCGGCATCGGTGGTGCCATCGCCGAGGTCGTCGGCCAGAAGCTGCGTGCGCTGGGCGATCAACGCCAGGTGCTGTGCGTGACCCATCTCCCCCAAGTCGCGGCGCAGGGACACGCCCATCTGCGCGTAAGCAAACACACCGATGGTGACTCCACTCATACGCAGATTGAGCGGCTCGACGCCAGCGGTCGTCGCGATGAACTTGCGCGCATGCTCGGCGGTGTGGAGATCACCCGCGAAACCCGGGCCCATGCAAAACAGATGTTGAGCCGGGCCCAGGCCGACTGAACCCCGGCAAGCGAATCAGCCGCTGGTCGCCAGCAGACCACGCTCGGTCGCCATCCGGTACAAATCCAGCTCCGAGCCGGCCGCCAGCTTGCCCATCAGGCTGGCGCGATGGATGTAGACGGTCTTCTGCCCGATACCCAGTTCGGCTGCAACCTGCTTGGGAGTGCGTCCGCCGGCAAGCAGCAGAAACACCTCGCGCTCGCGCGCAGTAAGCCGGTTGATCGGATCGAGCGCAGTACTCGGACGTTCCGCTCGACGCTGGCGCAAATCCGAGCTGAGAAAACACTCGCCCTGCATCACTGCACGCAGCCCCGCCACCAGCTCTTCCGGCGCCACACCCTTGGTCACATAACCACTCGCACCCCGGCGAAGTGCTTCGGACACATAAGGATCGCCGTCATGCATGCTCAGCACCACGATGCGGGTCTGCGGCGCCACGCTGAGCAGGTGCTCCACCAGTGGCAGGCCGCTGCCGTCAGGAAGCGATAGATCCAGCGCCACCAGGTCCGGCCTGACTTTGCCTACCGCCTCCACCGCGTCATCCGCGTTGCGGCACTCGGCCACCACATCCAGATCGGGCTCGAGCTCGATCAGGCGCTTGAATCCTTCTCGCACAATGGCGTGGTCATCGACCAGAACAATGCTGTACATCCGCCCACTTTACATAGAGTCGACCGGCTTTGCGCAAGCCCTCAAGCAAAGGGACATGACCAGGACACGAGATGATTGTCGAATCACACAGGTAACATGCGCGCATGCAACTGAAACCTTTGCGCTTACCTGACTCCGGCCCGCTGCTCGGCATCATCTATCTGGTGCTGTGGCTATTGCTATGGCCTACGGTCCAACCGTACTGGATGCTTCCGTACGGATTCCGCTTCGGCGCACTGCTGCTCACGCCGGTGCGTTACTGGGGCTGGCTGTTAGGCATGGAGTTTGCGGCATCGGCAGGCATCCAGCTTTCCCAGGGGATGCCGCTCGACTGGACGCACTTTCTCATCGCCGAGCTACCCGAACCACTGGTGACAGCGATCGGCCTGTGGCTGCTGCGGCGATTCAACCTTCACGCCAGCCTGCACAGCCCGCAAGAGGTGACTCGATTGCTGCTGTCGGTGGTACTGATCGTGACGGCAACCACCGCCATCGATGGCGCATTGCTGGCCTTGGTGCAGCAGCCCGAAACCAGCAACTGGATGATCCGCGTACTGGGGACGGAACTGCTAAGTCATTACCTGGCAATTCTGCTCAGCGTGCCATTGATGATCATGCTGCTGCGCACCCGCTTCGAACAACGCGAGCTGGCCAGTCTGCTGATGGATGGCTTGCTGGTGATGCTGCCGTCGATGACGATCCTGCTGGTACTTTCAGAGCAGGCCGCGCCACAACCCCAGTTCGCCAGGGTGCTGTCACTGGCCCCGGTGCTGTTTTTTGCTTTCCGTCACGGCTGGCGCGGAGCCAGTCTGTCCATGGTGATTTCCAGTCTGGGCATGACCATGGTCGACCAGCACCTCGGCCATGCACCATCCACGGCCGCCGCTTATCTGTTCTTGGCCGTCGCCGGCACCGGTGCACTCATGCTGGGTTCGGCCACCGACGCTCTGCGCCGCAGCAGTGCACGGGTAGCCGAGCAAAATGTGTATCTCGGTGCGGTCAATCATCGACTTGACCAGCTGGCCCATCAACTGCGCAGCGCTGCCCGCGGCAACTTGCAGGCCGATGAAACCCAGCGTCGCCATCTGGCCGCCGAGCTGCATGACGAACTTGGGCAGAACATCACCGCCATCCAGACCCACGTCAAACTGGCCCAGGCCCGCCTGCGCCAGGCGGGCCTTGAGGACATCAGCACATCGATCAACGCCATTCTTGCCCATATGCGACGAGCCCTGCACCGCTTGCTGGATGATCTGCGCCCGGCCGTGCTGGATGAGTTCGGCTTGCTCCGTGCACTGGATGAAGGCCCGATCCGCGACCTGCTTACCACCGCCGGCATGACGTATCACACCGAACTTCACGGCGACCCGCGACTACTCGATGACGACACCCGCACCACGATCTACCGGCTGGCGCAGGAAAGCGCCACCAATGCAGTCAAGCATGCCCAGGCAAGTGAGTTTCGTGTACGCCTTCGGATTGGCGAGCGTCAGGATGTCGCACTTGCCGTGCTTGATCTGCGCGACAACGGGATTGGCCTGCCCGGCCGGCTGCCGCGTGGGGGGCGTGGCTTGCAGGGCATGCGCGACCGGGTTACTTCATTGGGCGGAGTGTTCCGCCTCCGAGCCGATCATCCCGGCGTTCATTTGCGCATTTTGTTGCGGAGCAACAATGGGTTGGCCGAAGGCGGTCGACCGGACTAGGAATTTTTCTGATATGCCAAACGTGAAAACCGCGTTAGGATTTCACTATTGATGTGGGGGAGCCACCATCGCCAGATGGTGGATCAAGGTTCGTCGTGGGGACGGCGACCTTGAGACAACGGCAGGATGCCGTTGAGCCGCTATCTGGCGGCACCGGGTGATCGCGATCCTTCGCCGATGCCCGACCGCCGGATAGAGGAGCAGCCGCAAGTAGACAGGAGTCTGCTTTGCGGCTTTTTTATGCCTGTGATTCCTGGACAGCGCTGTACCTGCAACGATTGCCGCGCGCCCGCGCCCGCGCCCGTGCCCGTGCCCGATCAGATCTCAAAGCTTGAACAGCAGCCTGGCAATCTGCAGATTCACGGAGACTGCTCAGGCGAGTGCGCGATTGGTCGATGTATCAGGTTGCTTACTTGGAACTCTTCTTCGGTCGGACGTACAGGACCAGACTGTGATCCTCGATCTCGTAGCCGTGACGTGCGGCAATCTCCTGCTGCAGACGCTCAATCTCTTCGCTGACGAACTCAATCACCTTGCCGCTGTCCACATCGATCATGTGGTCGTGGTGTTTGCCGCGATCAAGCTCATAAACCGCCTGCCCGCCTTCGAAGTTATGCTTGACGATTATGCCTGCCGCCTCAAACTGGGTCAGCACGCGATAAACCGTCGCCAAGCCAATATCTTCCTGATGGGAAAGCAGGTTCTTGTAAACGTCCTCGGCGGAAAGATGGCTGCCATCTTCCTCGTCGAAGATCTGCAAGATACGCATGCGCGGGTGCGTCACCTTGAGGCCGACCCGTCGCAGTTCTCTGGTTTCCTGATCCATGTTCCACTCCGCGCACACGGCGTTATCCAGCCGGTAGTGTATCATCCGACCCCTTCATGATCCGGACGCAACACGCATGCAAAAGCTGATTAAATTGCTGGCTTTCGTCACCCTGGCGACTACCCTCGCCGGCTGTCACATCGCCTACACCCCGGATGTTCAGCAAGGCAACCTGCTGGACAAGAAAACCGTGGATCAGCTCAAACCCGGCATGACCAAGCACCAAGTGCTGGTGCTGATGGGTACGCCATCGGTAAGCTCGCCGTTCAACCATGATCGTTGGGATTACGTAGCCACCTACGCCCATCGCGGCGGCGCGATGAAGGTGCGTACCTTCACGCTGACCTTCAACAACGACATTCTGGTCAGCACCGAAGGCGACTTCTTCGCCCAGGATGCTGACAAGCTGGTGAAGGAAACCGAGAAGTATCACGCTTCCTATCCGGTTAACGAAACCGAAGGTGACAAGAGCAAGACGCCCGAAGAACAGCAGAACGATGGCGGTTTCGGCAAAGACAACCCGAATAGCCATTAAGTCAGGTTGATTCGCAAACCTGACCTTCAGCGGGCACGGCGGCGACGAGCCTCCATTGGATCAAGCAGCAGCGGCCGGTATATCTCCACCCGGTCGCCATCACGCAGCACCTGGTTCGGCGCCACCTTTTTCGAAAAGATCCCTAGTTGCCGGGGATCGATCATTTCACCTTCGGGCATGACACTGCTGATGCCTGAGGCCTCGATCGCCTGCATAACCGTGCTGTTTTCACCCATGCGAACGCGACGCAGGATCTGCTCGCCGGCTGTGGCGCAAACCACTTCCACGACTATCACGTGCTCAGCCATAAACGCGTCCGGCCTCACGGCAAAAATCATCAACCATGCGTCCAGCCAACCCCTGGAAGCCCAGCTTGAGCGCCGAACCTCCGAGCTTGCCGGCATAGTCGAAATCCAGCGCAAACGCGATCTTGCATCCCACGTCGCCCAACGCCATGAAATCCCAGACACCATCAAGACTGCGGAACGGGCCATCGACCAGGCTCATATGCAATTCGCTGGGACGATCCACCGTGTTGCGCGTGGTGAAGCTCTGGCGAAAGCCGGCAAACTTGAGATCGAGCCGCGCCACCAGCACATCATCCTGTCGCTCGATAATTTCGGCATCGACACACCAAGGGAAGCGCTTTGGGTATGCTTCGACCTCATTAACCAGGTCGAACATCTGCGCCGGCGAATATTTCACCATGGCGCTGCGACGAATCTCGATCACGGCAGCCCTCGAAGGTTTTTGCGTTCATCCATGAATGCGGGAATCAAGAAGCAGCCGTCCCTGGCTGCAATTTTCAATGAGTCCGTCCCCAACGGGACAGGGCCGACCACAGGGCGACGCGCCCGAGTTTAGCGGACATGGCCAAGGCAAAGGACAAAGACAAGACTGGCGGCGGTACTATCGCGCTCAACAAGCGCGCGCGCTTCGAGTACCACATTGACCAGCGCTACGAGGCTGGCGTCGCATTGCAAGGCTGGGAGTTGAAGGCACTGCGTGCAGGCCGGATCAACTTCGGCGACAGCTATGCCGTGGTGCTGCGTGACGAGATATTCCTGGTCGGCGCATCGATCCCGCCGCTGATCAGTGCATCCACACACGTGATCACCGAAGACCGGCGCACCCGCAAGCTGCTTCTGCATCGCAAGGAGATCGACCAACTGGTCGGCGCCGTCGAGCGCAAGGGCTACACCCTGGTACCCACCGCGATGTACTGGAAAGGCAACAAGGTCAAAGTCGAAATCGGCCTCGCCCGCGGCAAACAGGAACACGACAAACGCGACACCGCCAAACAACGCGACTGGCAAATCGAGAAGCAGCGCACCATGCGCTCGCATAATCGACCCAGTTGAGACACCACCAAACAAAAGCCCCTGTCAAACAGGGGCTTTTGTTTGGTGGATTCGGCGTCCGTCGAACTGGAGCCATAAGCGGTCCAGATATGTCGATTTGTAGACCACAGATCTTTCCAGCGCCCAATGCAGGGTTTCAATGGAGAATCCTCTCCATTCCACCTCCGCGCACGTGGTCACTTCCGGCCAGGGCTCAGTTTGTCGGCTTCCCCACGGTCAAATTGCCGCCAAGTATCAACTTGCACCCGACGCCACTTCCACCCCCAGCGGGTCTACCTGAAAAAGGGGCCACGGCAAAGCAGTGGCCCCTGATTTCCAGCCTTTGGACAGGATCAGAACTTGTAGCGTGCGCCGAGTGTGTAACGCGGCTTCTGATCTTCCAGCCGCACGATCATATCGTCCGTGCGACCGTGCCAACGGACATCCTCGCCCGTCAGGTTGACGGCATCGAGCTGGAACGACCAATGATCGTTCAAGTTGTAGCCGACGCTCAGGTCGAACTGGTGA